>Ga0268285_1000561_pt1 | contig 21053 bp, 18 predicted proteins | sample saktaG_2_FD_190144 | JGI IMG/M metagenome (GOLD analysis project Ga0268285, IMG submission 190144) | Saline water microbial communities from Sakinaw Lake, British Columbia, Canada - sak_2013_06_06_120m | ecosystem: Environmental > Aquatic > Non-marine Saline and Alkaline > Saline ... | reverse complement strand
ACCCGGATATTGTCAGGAACACGATCCCCGGCATTAACAATAACAACATCACCAGGTACGACCGGGTCAGCCACGGCCGTTTCTATCCCCCCCATCCAGACGCACCTTTGCAACTATCTCCATCATCCTGTTGAGTGCAGCAACACTGGCTACTGCTGATGCCTCCTGAAGATATCCAGGCGATTCATTAAAGCGTATCAATATAAGAAGACTGAGAAATATATGATGTTCTTCATACAGGGTCAGAAAAAAGTTGTCTTGAAAATCCATTAAAGGAAAAAATACAGGTTTCATCAGGGGGATGAAATCACAGATACACGGGTTTACCTTTTCAATAAAAAAATCCGCCATGGAGTTCCATGGAGAGAAACTGTTGTCCAGATTACATCCGTTTTTGCAATATCCTCTGTATCAGTCCTGTAATATGAGTATTGGTCAATTCCGGCTTTAGCATTCTGATAATGAGCCGCCCAGGAATGAAGATCAGGGAACTCGGCAAATATAGGATTATCCCACATCTCCTGCCCATTCATATCAGGATGGCCATCATACAATATTGTTCCATCCGGTTCTGCAACCATGAGTTCATAATTCGTTTCGTTCAGGAAAGGAAGGGAGTATGTCTCGGTCAGGTTGACAGGATCAAAAACTGCCGATACGTATCCAGTAACCTTTTTATCTTTAGAAAATACCGGATAGGCCAGGATGACGGCATCCATCCCTTCATTCAACGTGAAAAAATCGGACATCCCCGGAACAGGGTACGAGAGAATACCAGATGAAAAATCCTGACCAGATACATCCTCCCCTTCGAACCGTTCATATTTATCCGGGACTATTACAGTAATCTTTCCGGTTGTATCCATATATGAGATTAAATATACTCCGGGTTCATCAAGCCCACGAGAGAGTATACTGTAGAGTTCTTCCTTCACAATCCCGTTCCCGGTCAGGTTTTGTGCAATGGATGAAACCTTTTTATCAATCGCATCAAGCCCGGTCTGCAGCCCTGAAGCTGCCATAACTAGGTATTCAGCCTGATCTTCACTCATGACAACCGTCAGATTATTTTCAGGTGCATACCATGGCTGAACAAATGGATTCTCTTTATTCACCGGATTAATTGATAAAATCGTTATCGGTTTCCCCCACATCTGCATTGTCACCGCATCAGGAGCGTCTTTCCCGGTGATATCCACTGTAACTCCGTTATATTGATAATCCTCCAAGAGATTCAGGGGCAGATACGTTGTGCCATCTGGAGTGATTATACCATAGAATCCTCCTTCCAGATCCTGCCAGGTGACCTGCCCGGTAAAGGTTAATTCCGGGTTTTGAGGTGCTGCAGAACAATTACCAATTATAATCAGAAAAATTACAAGTCCTAAGAAAATAGTATATAGACTACCAGGATAGTTCATGAATTACCTTCTACAGAGGAATGGATTAATATTTCTCTCTCATTCATACATGATACCAGTCCTGTCGATTTTTCAAGTGATATTGCCAATCATGTTTTCACTCTTTACATCGATCTTTCCAGTTGAAAGGACATTCGTTTAATGATTGAAATGATGTAACTTAAGAGGACGCAGATTATCTGACACCTGGGTTCCCCCTTCTGCAGTTGGAATTTCAGTAATACATGAGTTTTGTTAATATGAAAGTTAGAATATCAGGTAATTACATCCTGCCTGAACGTGATGATATGGTATCACTTTCTTTTCAGACAGAGCCAGTTTACCGATTCTAAAAGGTACATAATATTCAAACCCAATTTAGGAAGATGATAAATTGAAATTTCCTAATACACAATATTGAGTACATACAAATATCCCGATAAATTGCATATAAACCGGTTTTAAAAAGGAAGGGGATGTATATTCCCCTGATTCAGGGATACCCCTATCCAGCCTTCACTGTGTATTCAGAAAGGTGCAGCGTGGGCACTGGATAGTGCAAGGTATGCGAATATAAAGAGTACAATAATAAATATCCCGGTATTTAGAACACTTTTGATAGCTCGTGCCCGGTTATCACTGACAGAGAGTGCATTATATACATGCAGAAGTAGTGTGCAGAGAAGGTACATCCCATAGATAAGCAGCGTCATTCCACATGCAAGAGAACCCCAGTTCAGACCAGCTGCAAAAAACGCAGAGATACCTATGGCGAGATTTGCATACCCGACCTCAAGCTGGAACTCAGGGTGATCCTGCCGCCATCCCATCCGTGCCTGGTCTGACCGGTAAAACACTGAATGCCGAATGAAACTGATAACCCCGATGAATCCGACGAGGACTGCTGCCGCAATCCTGTAGGCAAACTCTTCATCAGTAAAGAGGAAGAAGATTGAAACAAAAATGCCTATCAGCGTTGCGATTATTGTTGTTGTAAACAGTAGTGATGCAATTTTGGGATCGTCTGTGTCTCGTATCATACTATCTCCCTTATGGATAATTATGTATCGGGTGGCCTTTCATTTGATGTATAACTATCGGATCACCACCCACAATAGAAAAGCGGCCTTCTTGTGAAGGATTTACACATTTATGAAAATTTCTTCTGCCCATTTCAATACCCGTAATTACATGATTCCATCTCCACCCTACGGGAGAGTAGTATCGGTTCAGTGAGAAGATCTATGTTTTCAGGTCTGAATAGATCATTTAGCCGAAGGTATCCAGATGTAGAACACAGAATGGTGAATAACTATAAGACTCAGCATGGGAGATCGTATGAAACCAGGAATATACTGGCTGATCGGTAAGCCGTTATCTCATCATTTTTAGGGATAAAACGTATTACCCTTTAACCGATCCCTTCTGTAAGCCACGAACCCGGATAAGATCGTACCTGATACCAAATACGCTTGTGCCAGGTTTGACAGGGGCGAGGATATCCCGGTCACCTGCGGCCACTCCAAAAACACCACATCCTGTCAGCATTTGATATATGACCCACGTAATGTGTACCCATTTTTAATCCGGATATTTAAAAATTGTATATCCAGGCAGAGACAATACACAAAAATAAAAAAAATGTTTATGCTAGTCTGATGCTGAATATACTATATTCAGATTATCTATATACGAGGAAATTTCATGGAGTACAAAGAATATGAAATAAAATGCGCAGAGATTAAAGAAAAAAACAGAATTCTGCTATCAGGATTTGAAAGATGGCTCTCAAAAAAGGGATTTACAGAAAAAACAATCCGGAAACATATTTTAAATGCAGATCTTTACATAAATGATTTCCTTTTATACACTGACTGCATTAAAGCCAGGGAAGGTGCCCCTGAAATAGGAATGTATCTTGGCTACTGGTTCATCAAAAAGGGATTGGGGTCAAGTAAAGTGGCGATAAAGGAGAGTGCTGCAAGCGTAAAGAGATTTTACCAGTTTATGTATGAAATCGGTGAAATATCAGAAGATGATTTGTCTGATCTTAAAATCAGGATTAAAGAAGAGATGCTGGAATGGGTTGATACATTTGAAAGATATGAAGATCCTAACATAACTAATATGGAGGAGGTATGGGGCTTTTAGAGATGGCAGAAAGAAAACTTACATGGAAAGATGTAAAAGCCATTCTGGCTGATAAAGATAAATCTGAACTCCTGAAGCTGATTTCTGATCTATATTCATTGGACAAAGGCAATAAAATATTCATTCACACACGATACCTAAACGGAGAGGGAATACCTGAATACTACCGCACAATAATCTCTGAGGCACTTTATCCTGATGTCTATAAGAACGGGAAGATCCGGTTTTCTGTCGGTAAAAAGGCAATCTCTGACTATTATAAAGCAACAAATGACAAAATGGGCCAACTTGAACTTATGATCCATTATGTTCATATGGGCACTAAGTTCACTGCCGAATATGGAGATATGGATGAAAATTTTTATACAGGGCTTGAATCCATGTTCAAACGGATAATTGATGAATTGTTGAAACGGCCTGGAGATAGTTGTAATCAATATATCGCTGAACTTGAGGATATTGTTCTCCTTGCCGGGGAGATAGGATGGGGATATCAGATTACTATATCTAATATTCTGGAGAATTACCAGGATATTGCCAGAAGATGGAACAAATAACATTTACTTTTTTTTGGTATAAATGACTCTGCCGGTATCAACTGAAACGCATTCTGTTTTCATCATCCGAACTACAGAGGTACCATTCCATCTCCTCAAACAGCGGTTCAATAATCTCTTCCATCATCTCCTAGGCGTTTTTGTTCGGATCTACGGACCCATCATAAGCACCCTCTGATTCCTGCCATAACAGATGAACAAAAAGACCAGCGAAAGCACTACAAAACTCGGCGGATATCTCCTTTTCAATAACTCCGAATACAAGATCCCTTGCAATTGAAGCTGCCAGACAGATAAGGGATGAATTGGATCTCAACAAATGAGAAAGAACAAGATATGCCTGATTTTCAGTTAATGTAGAGATAAAATTCATCTCATTCTGACTCTTGTGATCCCTATATACCAGTTCTACCAGTTCAGTTATAAGAAAATGTTCTCACAGCTGAAAAACTCCATATCATCATAGCACATTACATCTCTCATAGATCTGGAGCCATCCACCTTTTCCAATGTTACATGACATATGAGGATTGACATAACTGAAGAAGACACTTTTACGGTTAACCTGCATAGAATTTTTCAGATCATGTGTTTTTAACCAGGGATACTTATTTCCATTTTCTAACGGGTGCTTAAAGATACCACATAGCACAAAAATAGAGTCTCCTTGCAGTGCCCGATTCGCAGATCTGAATGATAAGGAAATGTACTGATAAAAGGCAGTACAGGCATTTGATTATTTATTCCCAGCGGTGGAGTAGTATTATACATAAGGTGTATTCGTATGACAAAATTGGAGGAACAATGACAGAAAATCTGCAAATCAGGCGGGATCTGACAAAGGATCTGTTACAAAGGCTTGCTCATCCTGATGAGGATGTCAGGGAAGCAGCTGTTGAGGCACTGGCAATGAATGCATCTGACGAGGACTGGAGGGCTGATGAACTCATCAGTCAGCAGGGGATTAATCTCATCATCGAACTGTTAGATGAGGATAATGCTCATATTGTGAGTTCAGCTCTTGATATTATCATTGCGGTTGCAGGAACCGGTGATCAGGAAGTATTACTCACCCATGGAGTAATTGAGATTCTCTACCGGCTGGAGGATATGGATGATGGTGTTATCCGAAAAAAGGCACACGAAGCACTCTGGCTGTTGGAACCGGGAGTTGAAGACGTGGTAACCGCAAAACCTCATAATGGATACTAACAGTTCATCGTGTCATGAGTGTAAAAAACACACTCTATATGCAGAAAGGTGAACGTACTGGGAAAGTGGCTTAATATCCGGAATACACTCAGTTTCATCTGCTTTAATAGGATTATTATATACGTAACTAGCAGAAATTATTCCCCTACTCCCTAATAAAAACTTAAATTTTTGACTTTTTTTGCGCTATTCCTAAAATCGTGGCAAAAGAAGTGGTTGTGATGTATCTTAACAAGGGTTATGTTGAGAAGTTTTTCCGTGATGTCGAATCTAAAAATGTAATCACACCGGTACGACATCAATTAGAATCAAGAGTTTGTGCTTTAGTGTTTGTTGGAGTACTTGCCAATCAATTGAAAGCAGCTTTAAAATTTAAGACAGAATGAACGGATTCACGTGATATCACTCTATCCTAATCTAATTTTCTTAAACAACTTAACCGGGTTGGAAAGTTGGAGATCTCAGTAAATGATTTGAAAGATTTCTTTTTTGTTAATATCACCAAAAAGGTAAAAGAGCAGGTAATAGCACTAAATATGAAAAATTTGTTCCCTTTACGTGACCTATAGGGCCGTAGGGGGACGGATTTTTGCTAATCAGTTGGTAAACCTCATCTTACAGGTATAGTAATCACTGTGAATATAGGTCTTTGGATAGCCGGAAAAATAAAAATCCTCTCTTTAACCAGTGGCTCTGTGCGATAATGAGAATCGTTGCAGGGTCAGATACTCCCTGTTTGCCAGGGAGTAGACCCGACCATTATTTTTCAAAAACACTTCAGATCAGAAAGGCCAGTTTAGGATAACAATCGCTGCATTAAGAATGGTTGCAAATGCGGTCCAGCAGAGATATGGAACCAGCAGGTAGGCTGCACGTGTTGATACTATTCTGAATTGACGAATTGTCATCACAATCAGGGCAATAAGGATCAGGATAGTGACAAGACCCCCTAGGGGAGATCTCATTCCAAAGAAGATGACAGACCAGAGGAGATTTACCAGGAGTTGAACCAAAAAGAGTATGATTCCCTTACGAATAGGTTGCTCTCTTATCCCATCTTTGATAACCAGCCAGAGGGATATTCCCATCAGGATATAAAGAATAGTCCATGCAGGCCCGAACAACCAGTTCGGTGGAGTAAACCAGGGCTTTGCAAGAGTTACATACCAACCGGATATCGAAGCCATAGTAAAGTATGAACCAAAAGCACCAATTATCAGGGGGAGGGCGATACAGCCAATAAGGAGCAGAACATAGTGAATAGTCAAACGGGTCATAATAATACTCAGTGTATCCTGGATTTTTATTGATATTATCTGTTACGGTCATTGAGAATATCTCATCTCTTAAACAGTGTTTCATTTTTATTGTTTCAGACCTGGAAACGATGTTCTTATAGAGAGTATATTAGTCCATCTGACAAAAATGACACCATTATCCAGTCCTGTCTTTTTTGAAAGATGCACAACCATTGCAACACTATATCCATGTATCCGGAGAGAGAATAATACAAAAAAAGCTATTGCATTGTACGACTTTTTCTCAGTGTTCTGGTGATCCTGATGGTATCTCAAAAACTTCCCTCACTACACGGAAATAATAAAGAAACAGTATCCAATGACATCCTGGACCATACACCGGTCCGGATGATGCATCTTGAAGACTGCCAGATAGCATATCGTGACATTAGCACAGGGTATCCACTTGTTCTTATTATGGGAGTTGGAGGAACCATGTCGGAATGGGACAGGGAATTTCTTGAACTGCTCGCGTCACAGTACCGCCTGATCATCTTTGACAACCGGGGGATTGGCGACTCTGCCAGTGAGGATGGTAATTGTTCCATCTCAACCATTGCAGAAGATACGTTCCAGCTGATTCGTGGAATCGGGATAAAAGAGGCACATATTCTTGGCTACTCCATGGGTTCGATGGTTGCTCTTGATCTAAATGAAAACCACCCGGAAATTGCCTCATCTCTTATCCTCTATGCTACTGCAATGAATGGAAAAGAGACAGCTGATAGAATCTCTCCCTATGTAGATATAGCAACACCGGAAGTTATCAGCGTACATGCTCTTTTTCCTGAAAAATGGATCGCATCACATCCGGATCTGATGACTATATTCCCACCACCGTCACATCCGATAAACGGACCTGCAATACTTCGCCAGATAAAAGATACGAAATACTGGAAAACAGATTATGAAACCCTCTCCTCTATCAACATTCCGGTTTTTATCATAGTCGGCAGTGAGGATGTAATAACACCTCCTGATGCAGTAGCAGAAGTTGCAAATGCCATTTCAGGCTCAAAAATGATGAAAATACCCGGTGGTGGTCATGGAGTACTCTATCAACAGCCGGAAAAGATGGCACGATGTATTCTGGATTTTTTATCTGATAAGGTGCCTGAGAACTCTGGATTTCTAAAAAGGCTCTGAAAAGAGAGCCTTTTATGTGCATTAATTTGTAAATGGACGTCAAACTGAATTATCAAAATAAGTGATTTGCCACTCTCTCAAAGCCTCCCAGGAATGCATCAGGATAAGAAGAGATAATAAAATGACAGGGAAAAATACATCTGCACTAACCAAAAGTATCTGAAAACCTGATACTAATTCAAAAAAAGGGACTACATCCTTTCCTGTAGAAAATGTATTTCATCTCCCCATCCACAAGGCTTCAATATTTTGGACATTACTTACGTGAATTCAGGCAAAAACATTCTCCTCTTTTGAATCACGGCAGAAAAGACAGGTGGAGCGACTTGCTACTACAATTTCTTCTACCTCAGAAAAATCTAACTTCTCATCAAAACTGAAGATCGAGAGGTCAGCTTGTGTTGCCGTTTTAAAATACTCATGCATCGATGCAGAAGTGACTGATAAGCTCGTAACCACTATCCGGGCATTATCAAGAAGATCCTCCAGAGAGGCCTGTATCGCCGCATATGTCCCGGCATCTCTAAAACAGGCCACCAAATGAAGCTCTGCACTCCAGTTTATCTTCAGTTTATACGCGATGAGAAGCGCCAGATCAAAATTCAGCCCTTCTGGATAAGATTTCCAATCAGAGTAAGACTCAGGAATAAAGAGTTGAATAACACGTCTTCGCCCAAGACCGGCACGGGGATGGCTTACATATACGATAATACCCATCTGACGTGACAATTCATCGGTAAGGACTGCTGATATTTCATCCTGCTCTGCAAGATTTGCAGGTTTTCTTAAAAAGAGGGTGTTTGGCCCGAAAAATGCACTTTTCATTGCCTGTATACTAATGAGAACTCCCTCCCTAAGGTTCGCTGACCTGACTGCTGTCCATGAGGAGTGAATCCCTTCTTCACGAAAATCCTTGACCAGTGAAGCAGAGCTTTGATCAAGCCATTTTTCATCTCCTTTTCTACCAATACCAAGGATACTCACCGATCCGCTTGGAAAGGTAATGTCATGTAAAAACTCATATACCCCTCTGACATCCTGGGGATAATCTACCGGGATGAGTATATTCGGCCGCCATGCACGACCATGAGAACGGGGAAGGGTCATGGATTTCTTCGCAGCCCATTCGGCAAGGGAAACAAAAAGACTGCTCCTCATATCACCTTCTGGTTCAGATCGTATGAAATGACGTGACATGAGGATGTAATATAACGCGACTACCAACACCAACGCTACAAGACTAAACGCCGGATTGATAACAAACATTGTAAAAAGGGTACCAACCGTTCCGATGACAGGAATTATAATGGGAATCCTGATGAGTGGCCGGAAACTGACCAGATTGAGTTTTTGTTCAACAAGAATTACGATATTGATCATTGCGTATGTTATCAAAAAAAACATCGTTATCAGTGGTGCAAGGGTATTGAGATCCCGGAGCATCAAGGCAAAAAACGCAATAATTGCTGTGAAAAGAATGGCATTGCGTGGAATATTATGCTGTCCGCGAAATGCAAACCATGAGCTGTACGGCATGATGTTATGATCAGCCATCGCCTGGAGGATTCGTGAAGCTCCGATTACCGAATTTATTGCTGAAGAGAACGTTGCGGCAAGCAGTCCGGCCAGTGCCAACCCCCTGAAGAGTGCGAGATCAAACATAATGGTATAATTTCCAACCAGCATCTCCGGTGACGCTGCTCCAGCTAGCCAGTACGTAAGAGCCAGATACACCAAGAGGGAGGTACCTATCGTTGCAAGGGTTCCGATGGGAATACTTTTTCTTGGGTTTACCAGTTCTCCGGACATATTGGCTCCTGCCATAATGCCGGTAGCAGCCGGGAAAAAGACTGCAAAGACCAACCAGAACGACGTACCGGAAGAGACCCCGGTAAAATCAAAAGACGGAACTGAGGACATTCCTGAGCCAACAATAGAGATGAGAGAACCGATAACAATGGCAACAATCAGATACTGCAACCGAAACGCAAAATCAGTACTAAAGAAGACAATGATAAAAACAACACCGAAAACAATGAGATCCACCAGGAGGTTCGGGAGAGAGGGAAATAACATGAGAAGACCTTCCCGAAACCCGAAGATGTACAAAATTACTGATAAAACCATTGATAAGTAGAATGGAACCCCGATACTTCCCCCTATCTCAATACCCAAAGACTGGGTAATCATCGAAAACGCTCCTCCCGGACCAATTCTGATATTGCTGATAATGGAAGCCATCGAAAGGGTGGTGGTGGTCGTGATGGTATATGCAATAGCAATAATAAGCCAGGAACCAGCAAGGCCAACACTCCCAACCACCCACCCGAGACGAAGATACAAGATGACACCAAGGACTGTCAGGAGCGTCGGGATATAGACTCCGGTAACCATTCCAAATCGAATCGGTTCCAAACCCGGCGAGGAGGTTTTATCACGGGAATCAGATTGCCTTAAGAATTTCATACTGATGTATACCTTTTGATTTTCAGAGTCGGATTTTTATGTAGGTAACGTTATTCTATACTATTCTGAGTATGAATATCTATGCTCTGCCTCCAGATGAACAACTTGAGGTTATGTACTCGTCAGTTGATGGGTTAAACGAAAATGAAGTTGAAATCCGTCAGAAAAAATACGGACTTAATGAGATAGAAAAACGGCAGGGCAAGAATTACATCGTAGAATATCTTATCCAGTATGTCCAGTTTTTTGCCATCCTTCTCGAAGTTGCAGCTGTCCTCTCTCTTATTGCCAACCGATACGCTCCTGGAGAAGGATATGATATTTTAGGATTTGCCATCTTTGCAGCAGTTATCATTAATGCTACTTTTGCCTTTTGGCAGGAGTACAGGGCCGATAAAACCGTAGAAGCCCTCCGCAAACTCATTCCCTCATCAATTACAGTCAGACGAAACGGGAAGAATCAGAAGGTTAAGGTCATATCACTGGTTCCCGGAGACATTCTCATTCTGGAAGAAGGAGATAGGATTGGTGCTGACGCGGTTGTAATCAGCGAAAATTCTCTTTATGTCAATAATGCAACCCTCACCGGAGAATCACGCCCTGCACGAAGGACTGCAAAGCCTTCTGATTCTGAATCAATTCTTGATGCGAAAAATGCCGTTTTTGCAGGAACTACCGTTACTGGTGGAAATGCGGTTGCCATTGTAATCACAACAGGAAAATATACAGAATTTGGAAAGATTGCTTCCCTTGCAAGCACTATTCAGAAGAGGCAGACGCCGATGCAGAGAGAGATAATCCGGATTACAAGAATCCTCACCATTGCTGCACTTATCATGGGGGCAGTCTTTCTGGTTCTGGGCTATATATCAGGAAAAGGGATACTTATGGCCGCTATCTTTGCCCTCTCTCTCGTTGTAGCGAACGTTCCGGAAGGGATGCTCCCGACTATCACTCTCTCCCTCTCGCTCGCAAGTCAGAATATGGCAAAACGGAATGCCCTTATTAAAAATCTGGATTCTGCCCAGACACTCGGGAGTGCTACGGTCATCTGCACTGATAAAACAGGAACACTTACCCGCAATGAGATGACAGTGAGAGAAATTTACCTTACCGGAGGTGAAGAGATAACCGTCAATGGTGACGGATATTTCCAGGATGGAACTTGCGAATTTAGTTCTGGAAATGAAACATCAGAGGGACGACTGGACCATTTTTTAACAACCGGGCTCTTAAATTGTCGTGCCCATATTACTGATGGGGAAACTTTTGGTGATCCGACTGAACTGGCTATCGTTGCAGCATCCAACAAAAGAACGTTACATGTCGACGGTTATGACAAAATTGCAGAGATTCCCTTTACCAGTGAGCGGAAAATGATGTCATCTGTCTGGATGCATGATGGAAAAAGGTATCTCTTCTGTAAGGGTGCTGTTGAGGTTCTGCTTCCCCTTTCTACCCGGTACCTGGATACAACCGGAAGACCAGTTTTATATGATGAATCTGCCCGGAGAGAATTATTAGAGAAATCTGAGACTTTTGAGAAGAAAGCCTACCGGGTTATGGCAATTGCCTACCGGGAAGGGGAGATCGAGGAAGATCTTATCATGCTTGGGCTTGTCGCTATCATGGATCTGCCACGGGAAGAGATTTTTGAAGCGATAAAGAAGTGCAGAAAGGCTGGAATCAGGGTTATGATGCTCACGGGAGACAACCCAAACACTGCACGTGCCATTGCAGAGAAGATAGGTCTTACGGTGGATATCACACTTACCGGTGATGAGATGAGAAAAATCCCGGATGAGGAACTTCAACAGATAATAACTACAAATAACGTTCTTTTTGCCAGAATGCGTTCAGAACAGAAACTTCGGATAGCGACACTGCTTCAGACAAACGGTGAGGTGGTTGCGATGACCGGAGACGGGGTAAATGACGCACCTGCCCTTCGAAAGGCAGATATTGGCATATCCATGGGGATTAAAGGGACTGAGGTTGCCAGGGAAGCATCAGATATGATACTATTAGATGACAACTTTGCATCTATCGTCGCCGCAATCGAGGAAGGAAGGACCGTTTACTTTAATATTAAAAAATTTGTTACCTATATTCTCGCATCAAACATCCCGGAGATTGTACCCTATATCCTCCAGTTCTTCCTGAGAATCCCCCTTCCCCTTTCAGTCATCCAGATCCTTACCATCGATCTTGGGTCAGACATGCTCCCCGGCCTTGCACTTGGGAGTGAAAAACCGGAACAGGACATCATGGACAGGCCACCGGTTGGGAAAAATGAACGTATTCTGGATGCCGAGGTATTTAAACGGGGCTATTTCTTTCTTGGCGCAATAGAAGGGATGGCTGCAATGGTTGCTTTTCTCGGGTTTCTCTTCCTCTCAGGATGGCAATATGGAGATCTCTCTATCACAAACAGCACACTCCATTACCAGGCAATGACCATGACCCTGCTTGGGGCTATTACCTGCCAGCTGATGAACGTCTGGACGCTGCGATCCTGGGAATACTCAGCGTTTAGCAGGGGACTTTTCACCAATAAGCTCCTCATAGTTGCCATCATTGTGGAGTTTATCTGGATTTGGATGCTGCTCACTGTTCCGGCAGTCCAGTATATCTTCAATACGGCATTCGTTCCGCTGCCCTATCTTATGATCCTCATACCCTTCCCCATTCTCCTATTTGTCTCACATGAACTCTATAAGTGGTGTATACGTACCAAAAGAAAGGAAAGAGCTTCCCTTACCCCATGACCAGCCAGCATCCCTGTCCACAGGGATGTACCCTTTTTTGATGTGAGGCAAATAAGATCTTCAGATACAACTTTCGTCTCTGTGGATTGGTACTAAAGTTAGAAATCTTTTCACTGCTTGTTATGCCTATTCATCCGGAGTGTGAATCTCATGGTGACTGAATGTTATTTGGAGTTCTGATTCGAACACCGATACATACGTATTATTCCTGTTTGAGAGTAATCGTAGAGGTTGTAGAGGATATCTCCACATCATCCCGCGATTCTATCCAGTTCATAATCGAAACACTCAGATCATTTTTTATCTGGCGCCGGTTCCTGACTTCACTGATATACCGCGCGTCAAGTTGAATCCAGTTGTCAGTAAGGGAGATATATACTGCAGGTTCTGTCGCTCGTTTCAACACAAGATATTTCTCCCCAAGGGAACGCATCTCTTCTTCAGCGACGGGGATGAGTGGATTTACTTCTTCCCGGATGAGATCCTCGATATGTGATATCGCAAGCTGCCAGTTGCTGTCATAGGTTAACGGCAGAGAAATTTCATCCCAGATAAAAGAGTGATCTCTCGTGTAATTTATGACCGGCTGGTTAATAACTGAGGCATTGGGTATTGAGATCAATCTCCCGCTTACCTGATCCCCATGAACCCAGCCACGAATCTCCATTATCATTGTATTCATAATCCCAATATCGATAACATCCCCAACATTTCCATCAATCTCAATCCTATCTCCCATACGATAGGTTTCAGATGAGAGCAGGATAAGTGCTCCAACAAAATTTTTAAACACATCCTGAAGAGCAAAAGCAATTCCAGCACCTATAATGCTTGATGTGACAAGAAGTGATGTGGACTCTTCAATCCAGATAAGTGCCATTATACCGATGAAAAAGACTACTGCAGAGATATTTAAAATTTTTTTCAGATTGTATCGGGATTTTGGATCTGATACTTTTTGGGAGATAAGTATCGGAAGAATGAGCCTGAAAATACAGACAAAGACCGTGAGAGCGATGAGGGTTACCACAATCTTTTCAAGATAATAATATGGTTTATAGAATTCTAATATCGAAAAACCAGCAGTTATCCCAATTAAACTTAAGAGAGTGAGAAACTGCCGGTATATTTGTTTCATAAGGTATTGCGTGAATATAACGTAAAAAGTTGGAGATCTTGTCTATCAATGGAATGTATCTGAATAAACATCCAACATCTGATGAAGCTATGAGAAAATCTTTGTTATCAACCTTTATTATTTACGATATGTTGCTGTATCAGATAAACTGCTTCCTTAATCCTCTTCTTCATCCTCATCCCAGTCTTGTTCATCCGGGGGTGAGTCATATCTGCCTCCTTCAAACCCACACAATCCGGTCCTCGGAGAGTTACAAATCGGGAGCAGATAACATTCATCTACCTCCTCATCTGATGCACAGGTTTTACAGAGTAGCTGCTCATCATCCCATTCACCATAATGATAGACCGCTGGTTTCCCACACTCTGAACAGACAGCCTCGGGTTTATTGTTCATCCCGACAACAATGATACTTTTCTTTGGTTCATCCATGATGATAGAATCAACAATTTTAAGCCTGAGGAGGGTGGTGGTCCCAAAATCGTATTCATACTTAAAAGCCATTCCGGGTTCAAGAATGCGTTTTATCTTGATACGCATGGATTCTGACTTGCTAAAACCATCATCATCATCGAGATCCCCATCATAACTTGTGAGATATTCAACACCGGAAATTGTAAACGCACTGAGATGTCCACAACATTCAACCCATACATCCCTTAACATGTTATCGAGTTCCCGAAGCGTGGCATCAGGAGATGCAATGAGGGCCATCCAGTATGGGGATGCATATGGTGTGTCAACCATAATAATGAATTGTGTACCACCAGACTCTTCCTTATGATTTTTCAGCAGATGGGTTACAAAGGTGCGTTTGGTTACCGGTTCCTCACAGATAAAACAGGTTCCGGGAGCTGCAGTCTGTCTTGCCATTAGTACTATATTGATTGTGAGTATCTTAAGAATATTTTTAAGTACGTTCATCGTGAAAGGGCTGTTCCGGCTCTTTTATTTTTCACGTGATAATGAACAACGCCAGAAATTCTAATATACCATATTGGGGATCCCTGACGATAAAAACATGATTGAAAACCCGAATGAGTTTTTTTATGTTTCTCTTTACCCATTATACCCTGAAATTACCTGGTATAAAGAGAGCTTATGGGATACTATCTTATCAAAGATGAGAACACAAAAAATTCAACATGAAGACAACACCTGTAAAAGGAGAACTGAATTCTCATACATTAAACGGAATTTAAAACATGATAACAACAGTAATGGAAAAAATGATTGATTACTTCAAGAATGATGTCAGACGAATCAATCATGCACTAAAAGTGCTTACTTTTGCTCATATAATCTCGCAAGAGGAATTAGCCGATGAAAAGATCCATCAAATACTATGTTTTACAGCGATTCTTCATGATATTGGTATAAAGGAAGCTGAAAGGAAATATCATTCATCAGGTGCGAAATATCAGGAGATTGAAGGTCCTCATATTGCTCGTCACATACTTACACAATTAGATATTTCACAGGGTTATATCGAAAGAATCTGCTTTATTATAGGAAATCATCATTCGTACGCACAAATTGATGGCATGGATTTCCAGATGCTTGTCGAGGCAGATTTTCTGGTAAATATGTATGAAGATTCCATGAATCAGGATACTATAAGGAATATAAGAGACACCATATTCAAAACAAAGTCAGGGAAACGATTACTGGAATCAATGTACCTAGAGGAAGAATCGGGTGTAAAAAGGCATGAATGAACCAGATTTCATGAGATACCAAAAAATAAAAACATAAAAGCACAGGTTAACATGGCGATAATTCACTGCTGATACTTCTCGATTTCCCTAACGTATTTCACCAGTATCAGGGAAATACAGGTCCGGTTTTAAAGAAAGACAATTCATGAGGAGATGTTCATTTGTCTCTCCTGGAAAAAAATCTTATGAGAGAATCATCAGGTTACGAGCAAAGAAATAGTAAATACATGATGGGTTAGTTCCATTATGGCAATATACCGGGTATTTCTATGATACAGGCATAGATACGAGAATAGATACCCAAAATCCTAAAAAATGCATCAGTGTATAGTCATGATGCATGAAAAAAAGGAGATACCGTCTTAAAAAGTATCCCGGATCTTATCCCCTGCTAATACAGGCAAAATCGAGGTATCCTTTATAGGGATCGGCCATAAGAAGGCGGACTCTGACTTTTTGCCCGACCATAAGACCGTACTCGCCCTGCATGACCCTTCCCTCAACCGGTGGTGATATCAGACGTACATAGGTTCCTTTACCGGAAGCTCCGGTTACCAGTGCATCAAAGGTCTCACCGATTCTTTGCTCCAGGAGAACAGCAGCAGCAGCTTTGTGCATAAACCGTTCGACCTTCTTGGATCTCTTTTCACAGTCGCTCAGCCAGTCAGCCTTTTCTGTAAGTTCCTTTCGCTGGTACGGACTCTTCTTCCCGTCAAGGACTGCTTTTATGAGTCGCTGTATAATAAGATCCACATACCGCCTGTTTGGAGCAGTTCCATGGGTGTAGTCTGTGACTGCAAGGGCAAAGTGACCAACAGGAATGCCACCAGGAAAAAGGGCCACATATTCCCCGGGTCCCATGAGTTTCACAATCGTAAGGGAGAGATCAGGAAAACGCTCGGGATCAGCTTCCCGCCGTCGTCGCAGGAATGCAGTAAGAGCCAGTGCATCAGGTTCTTCTGGCAGGCTCTCACCATATTGAGCAGCTGTCATCACAATTCCCTCCCAGTATTTAGGGATACGTACAATTCGCTGTATCATTGGCATTTTTGCATCGCCCAGGTAATTCACAATGGTCCGGTTCGCTGCAACCATGAACTCCTCTATCAGGCACCTGGCCATATTCTGCCGCTGGACCACAAGATCCCTAACGCTGCCTCCTTCCATAACTGCTTCTGCTTCAATGGTCTCAAGGACCAGAGCTCCCTGTTTGAGTCGGTTCTTTTTCAGACGTAATGCTGCCTCATTCTGAAGAAGAATCTGTTCAGCAAGTCCTGGATCCTCCTGCAATTTCTGAGGTATTACTCCTGTTCCCTCGAGCCATTCACCGACTTCTTCATAGATGAGCTTTGCTTTGTTTGTAACGACAGCCCGATATACATCACCGTGACGGGTGGTTCCATCAGAAAGCACCGAATATTCAAAGACAACAACCATCCGATCCTCTCCGGGAAGAAGTGATGTGATATCCTGTGAGAGCTGGTCAGGAAGCATGGGAAAAGTCTCGACACCGGTATATATCGAGGTTCCGTTATGGGCTGCATGCTGGTCAGCAGGTGACTGTTTTCTTACGTAATAATCCACATCAGCAATGGCAACCCGTACCAGTATCTCTTCATTATTACCCTGTTCACAATACTCCAGCTGATCCAGATCCATTGAATCGTAGTTGTCGATTGATGACCAGAGAAGAGTGCGGAGATCCTGTGTACTGGTGGTATTAATGTTTTGTATCTCATCGTGTATGTCGTTGACCTGTTTCTGTACAGATGGAGGAAAATCAGGGGCAAAACCATATTTCCGCATAGTATTCCAAGCAATGGATTTTAGATCAACACTGTGATGTTTTTTCATGGTCAGTTGTTAGAGATTTGTTTGCAGAGATAAAAACTCTGGCATTTTATAAATCAGATGCTTTCATCTCTTCATCGGTATCCCTATTTTATATGATAGGTAAAGGTCAACATGACCGTAGAAACGGATATTTCTTCTATTTGCATCAACGGCAAAATAGCAGGTAATGTAAAAAATAAGATGAGACAGTGTCCAATAATCGGGTGATAAGATAAAAAATGTGCAATATATCATATATAAATAAATAATTTTATTTCCAATAAAGATCATAAATATAAGTATGATTTCTATATCAACAACACTACAAAATTTTGGCATTATTCGCCCACTCACAACTTTTTTTGATGGACTATCCAATTCTTATGAGTATTCAGAAACTGGCGTTTTGCGTTATTCAGAAAACCCTCAATGTGTTGACTGTGGGGCGAAAATGAATCAAAACGGGTATAATATTATCACAAAACGGCATGTGGGCTCGATAAAAGTTGGAAAATATCTGTGCCCAATATGTAATGCAGTACATCATACAGAAATTAATTTTTGGAATGAACAAAAAAGGCTAATTAAGGAGGTAATGGGCGAATTATTGATGTGTCTCAAAAATGGGGGTAACTCATACCGACGGATGGCTCAAGTATCAAATTTTATTCTTCCATTTAAAAAATCGTCATTATATACCCAATTTTCAGATATTGTCGAAATCACTGAATTCACCCCTTCAATTATTCAAGGGAAAATCGCAATTCTCAATTTTGACGAAGAATTTCTAAAAATATCTGGAAAGTGGAGATACCGACTAACCCTCCTAAATTATGATACTAAAGTACCAATTGCCGAGAAAGTGGTTAAAAACCTGACAAATAATACTATTAGCGACTTCATTAAAACGAGTTTTAATCCAGAACCATATGAAAAAATATTCGTAGTGACAGATTTAAAGCCCGGATACAAAGAAATTCTGGAATCACTTTTCGGAGACAAATTAATTCATCAGTACTGCGACAGTGTCCAATAATCGGGTGATAAGATAAAAAATGTGCAATATACTATATATAAATAAATAATTATATTTTCAATAAAGATCATAAATATAAGTATGATTTCTATATCAACAACACTACAAAATTTTGGCATTATTCGCCCACTCACAACTTTTTTTGATGGATTATCCAATTCTTATGAGTATTCAGAAACTGGCGTTTTGCGTTATTCAGAAAACCCTCAATGTGTTGACTGTGGGGCGAAAATGAATCAAAACGGGTATAATATTATCACAAAACGGCATGTGGGCTCGATAAAAGTTGGAAAATATCTGTGCCCAATATGTAATGCAGTACATCATACAGAAATTAATTTTTGGAATGAACAAAAAAGGCTAATTAAGGAGGTAATGGGCGAATTATTGATGTGTCTCAAAAATGGGGGTAACTCATACCGACGGATGGCTCAAGTATCAAATTTTATTCTTCCATTTAAAAAATCGTCATTATATACCCAATTTTCAGATATTGTCGAAATCACTGAATTCACCCCTTCAATTATTCAAGGGAAAATCGCAATTCTCAATTTTGACGAAGAATTTCTAAAAATATCTGGAAAGTGGAGATACCGACTAACCCTCCTAAATTATGATACTAAAGTACCAATTGCCGAGAAAGTGGTTAAAAACCTGACAAATAATACTATTAGCGACTTCATTAAAACGAGTTTTAATCCAGAACCATATGAAAAAATATTCGTAGTGACAGATTTAAAGCCCGGATACAAAGAAATTCTGGAATCACTTTTCGGAGACAAATTAATTCATCAGTACTGCCTGTTTCACCTTTATCAGTTAATATGCAAAGAATTCTCTACCTCATCTTCACTTTCAGAATTATTACTGCAATACAAACTGCTGAACATTTTTTACGATTATAGCATGGAAGTAGAGCAAATTAAAAAAATGGTTCAAGACGAAAAATCTCTAAACGAGTTGGAAGTAAAAGAATTGAAAACATGGACAAAAATGAAAAAAGAAGAGTTATATACTTATTTTTCAGGTTTCAGAAATGAAGATTCTAATAAATTGCGGGAACCAATCGATGCATATTATAAAATGTTAGAAGTATATGAGGAATACGATGAAATGCCCTCGAATATTCAGAAGCGTATTGATATGATTGATAATTCAATTCTGAATTTTCTTGCATATAGGTCCATTCCTGATGCACCAGCGACAAATAATGCGATAGAAGGTTATTTTTCCCTAACCACAAATCCAATTCTTAAAAGGCAAATGAAAACAATAAAGGGGGCTGAAAACTCGATAAAAAGTTATGCGATTGAAAGATTACGTATCAATAAGGTAAAAAGCGGGATCAAAAATATTATACCTCCAATAACTCTGATTGAGTTGATTATTCCGTTACGACTATTAGGAAATCCACTTTAATCGTATTATTGGACAATAAAAGATACTTATGGGGGATAGTGTCGTTATACTCCGGGAAGTTATCAGATCAGTATTAAATTTTTTATGTTTATTCACAACATTTTTTTCAAGTTGCGCAACTTAGGTTTTGCTAGATTTTTTATAAAATATTGGAGAAATTTTTGATCCATTTTTCCATTTTCACCCGATTTCTGGACAGCCTCTAAGATGATATCAATTGATGATTGTACTACCTAAATACGTGACTGGTCAAATCCTTTATTCGTTCTTGCTGGCATATTTCGTTCAGTTTCTTTCCGGGTCCACGTATTTTGCTTTCCCTTCTTTTTTTTGTGCTCATCATCAACTTGTGTGTCTGAAATTTCATCAGCTTCTGATTGAATCTGAAGAAAGCAATCTACTGGATCTTTTCCACCTTTACATAGGTTATTTTTGAAGTCTTCACAATCGTTGCAGCTTGGCACACGGGTAGCTAAAACTGTTGGAAAGTGCTCAATCCAGAGTTCAGGGTCAATTTTCCCCTGATCCAGGAATCGTTGCACGTGACGTGCGGTATATTTCATGAATAGTAATGTACAACAGACCTTTAACTCTCTTCTCACGAGGGGGGAAGTGTGAGACAATTTCCTGATTTTTTAGGTGATACAGGAAGGACTCTCATTCCCTGACCAAACTGAGGTGATGGCGTGCGAATCATTCGTAAAAATCTGGGAATTTACATCAAAAGCTGGAGTTCCATGATTGACAGGTATCAGAGCTTTCTGACCGACAGAAAAAAGAGAGGTAATCCCAGAAAAAAAGTGATGGCAAGAAGAGAAAAGAGAACCTTTCATACCGCAATGAGAGATATAATCAGGTTATGAGAGCGATTTTAATACCCAGAATCCGGGTTCATTCGATTAAACTGCATA
>Ga0268285_1000555_pt1 | contig 21269 bp, 16 predicted proteins | sample saktaG_2_FD_190144 | JGI IMG/M metagenome (GOLD analysis project Ga0268285, IMG submission 190144) | Saline water microbial communities from Sakinaw Lake, British Columbia, Canada - sak_2013_06_06_120m | ecosystem: Environmental > Aquatic > Non-marine Saline and Alkaline > Saline ... | reverse complement strand
GGGGCTACCAAGAACGGCTTGAAGATCGTGACCGCACTGCCGCGGGACGTGCCGGTGCTCCGCGAGGAGGTGCGCAAATTTGGTCTTACTGCTCTGGAGGCCGATATTCTCTTCGCCATTCGTTACCTGATCGATAAAGGTCTCAGACCCTTTGACGGCGTGCGCGTGAAGGGTGAAGTGATCAAGACAGATCATCAGAACACCGGGGGGAGAACAGCAATTCGTGCTGCTCATGTCGATTACAAAGCGATGAGCGGCACAGAGCTCCCCGCGCTTAAGGTGCTCGCGTTTGATTGCGAGATGGTGACAAAGGGGGGGCACGGTATGCCTTCACCGAGCCGTGATCCGATCGTCATTATCTCGGTTGCCTGTTCTGACGGCGAACCCAGCACGTCGCACTTATTCGTGATGAGTGACGAGGAATTCGAAGCAGGGGACGATGCGCGGGTACTCCGCGAATTTCTGGACTATATCAGGGACATTGAGCCTGAGATCATCGTGGGCTACAATTCTGACGCCTTTGATTGGCCGTATATCCATGAACGGGCGAGATTGCAAGGCATTCGATTGACCGTGGGCGCTGATGGCAGCACGATTCAGTTTGATCGCGGTGGGATGTTACCGGGTCTCAATATCGCGGGCAGACTGAACGTTGACCTTTTTAAGCTTGCCAAACGCGACCTGGGGAGCGTGAAGGTGAAGACTCTGGAGAATGTCGCGGAGTTCCTTGGCGTGATGCAGAAGAGCGAGCGTGTTGACTTGTCGCCACGCGAAATTAACGAATGCTGGTTCTCCGCAGCGGTACGCGAGCGGCTCTACGAGTACTCGAAAGCAGACGTGGTGAGCACATTGGGTATCGCAGGACAGATGCTCCCGCTCCAAATCGAGCTCGCCCGAATGGTCGGCTATCCGTTGGATGACGTCGCCAAAATGGGTCGGGGTCGCCAGGTGGAGGCATTTCTTATGGCTGAGGCGTTCAAACGGAATGAACTCGTGCCGACCAAAGGCGGCGCGGAGAAGACCTTCGAGGGCGCGTTTGTCTTTCAACCCGAGCGGGGCTTGCATGAAGATGTCATCGCGCTTGACTTCTCCTCGATGTATCCAACCATAATGATCTCCTTTAACGTCTCGCCAGACACCTACGTGGCTGTTCCGGCTGATGACGCAGAGGTGTATCGCGCACCTGAGGTTGGTCATGCGTTCAAAAAGGAACCTGAGGGCTTCTTCAAAAGCATCATGAGCGACCTGATCACCCGAAGACGAGCACTCAAGCGCGCGATGAAACACCATGAGAGGACGAGCACCGAGTATCGGATCCTTGATATTCAGCAGCAGACGATCAAGATCCTCACTAATAGCTTCTACGGCTACACCGGTTGGAGTGCCGCGAAGTTCTACAAGCGCGAATGCGCGGAGGCAACGACCGCATGGGGCAGGTATTTCATCAAACAGGCAATCAAGATGGCGGAAGGGCAGGGCTTCCAGGTTATCTACAGCGATACGGACAGCATCTTCGCGAAGCTCGCAGACACAGGCACCGATGCGGCGACTGCGACTGTGGCTGTGGCTGCGGCTGCGGCTGCGGCTAGACGTGAAGCGACGCTGAAGAAGGCAAAGGAGCTTTCAGAACGGATCTCAAAGGAGCTACCGCTCGAGCTCGAGCTCCAGGATTTCTTCAGGTCGATCTTCTTCACGGGTAAGAAGAAGCGCTATGCCGCACTCACCGATAAAGGCGAAATCGTCGTGCGTGGCCTGGAAGTGCGCCGTGGCGACTGGTGCGAATTAGCGAAGGCAGTACAGACTGAGGTGATACGGCTCATACTGGTCGAGAAAGACCATGAGCAAGCGATGAAATACGTGAAAGGCATCATCCAGCAGTTAAGAGCCGGGAGCATACCGTTGGACGAGTTGGTCATTCATAAGACGCTTACACGGCGGATTGATGGCTACGAAACGAAGCAGGCCCACGTCGTTGCGGCCAAACGAGCAGCGGCTTCTTCTGCCCGCATCGCCTATGAAGTGAGCTCGAAGATACCCTATGTCATCATAAAAGGATCGGGAAAGACGAGTGATCGCGCGTTTCCCGTTGATATCATTGAGCGCAGCGACGGCAGTGAGCTCTACGCAGATGGGCAGAACTATCAAATCGATATCGATTACTACATTCGGCATCAGATTATCCCGGTTGCGCATCGTGTGCTGCAGCTCTTCGGGTACGAGCGCTCATCGTTCGAAGAGGGTACACAGAGGACGCTGGAAGGATTCCATACACCCCCGGTTACGGAAGTGGCGCAGAAGAGACTCACACAGTGGTTTTGATGCGGTTCCAGGCGTCAGATACCCAAAGAGCTTATATACCTCCTCTCATTACCTTTCCACGGTGATAAAGATGGTTGAACTACCAATAGCGCCTGTGACCAGGTTAATACGGGATGCATGAGCTGAGAGAGTAAGTGAGGATGCAAGCCAGGAGCTGGTGCGGCTGTTGGAGGAATACGGCGAGAAGATCGCCAAAAAGGCCTTCTACCTGGCCAAGTACGCCGATCGAAAGACGGTGAAAGTAAGTGATATCCTGCAGGCAGTAGAATAATCAATCTGCTAAAAAGGGGTCGGACGCGACGCGTGAATGCGTAAAATCAGGACCTTACCCCTCTTTTCTTAGTTCCTTCTTCCAGAGCAGCACCACCTTTATGATGGAGACACGATACTATTCTGAGGCGGAGGCGGGCGTTTTAGCTCCCCCCTGACAAGCTGAAGCTGCTTTACTCAGTATCGGTTCGTGCCAGATCTTTCAGCCGCTTTACCCCCTCTATCTCCTTGACGACCGCGACAACGGCATCTGGCACTAAACTCTCCCAGTCCTTGTTTTTCAAGATCCGACGGCGAATTTCGCTTCCCGAGTATTCCGAGCGGTTGAAGAGCGGCGGAACACGAGTCTCGTAGCCTCGTTCCTTAAATAAGCGCTCAATAAGCGGGTTGTGCGCATAGACAATGTCCACGGGCGGGATCAGTGACTCCACATGTGAGACCCAAACGGCATTCCGGTTCACGTCCAGCACGGGCACGATATAAACATTGAAAATACCAGCATCGCGTAAGGACTTTGAGATCATGAGATAGCGTTCACCAGCCGTGAAGGGGTTATCCAGTTCATGACTCCGCTGTGACGAACCGATGCAGACAATGAGTTCCTCGACCTCAGCCGCCACCTCGGTTATTACCGCATGATGGCCACGATGGTAGGGCTGGAATCGCCCCACGTACAATGCTCTCATCTCTCTCGCCTCTTTTTTCCGCAGTCGCGGGCACGGTGCTGCTCCAAACCGGCATACGCATGAAAGGACGCACGATTCGTGCAATCTGCGGCTTCTTATGGGCCCTTACGGGCGCGTGATATATACATAGCACCCCGCTCGCTTAAATCTATATCTAGTCCCGCTTCGTTGGTTATAGTTAAAGGCGAAGGTAGGTGAGTTGAGATGGTGAAAGCCTTGCTGTTTTTAGCGACCGGATTCGAGGAGATTGAGTCAATGTGTGTTGTGGACACCCTGCGGAGGGCCGGGATAACGGTCGTCCTCACAGGTCTGCAGAAGGGTCCTATCGTCGGTTCGCGCGGCGTTCAGATGATCCCGGACAGCCTGCTCGACGAGCTCACGGTTGAGGATTTCGATGCGGTCATCTTACCCGGTGGCTCCCCGGGCTATATCAACCTCGGAAAAGACGAGCGAGTACTGGAGATGGTAATGAAGGCCTACGAATCGGGTAAGCTCGTAGCGGCCATTTGCGGCGGCCCCTCGATTTTGGGAAAGCTGGGTATTGTGCGCGGGAGGAGAGCAACGATCTTTCCCGGTAAGGAGGCGGAACTCATCGGGGCTGAACCAGTCAGCGATCCTGTGGTCGTTGATGGCAACGTCGTGACGAGCAGGGGGCCAGGAACTGCGCTTGAATTCACGATCAAATTGGTAGAACTCCTGGTGGGCGAGCAGAAGGCGCGAGAAGTCAAACGGGGCCTCGTCATGGACTCCTAACGGATCTGCTCTTCGACGGATACCGCAACGCTCAAACCGCCTCTAGATGGTTTCAGGTCTGAGCAGTCTGAAACCAGCGTATCGTTTCCTCCAGACCATCGGTGAGTGAGTGTTCCGGATTATACTTGAGTTCTTTGCGCGCCCGCGAGATCTCTGCCAGCGAATCCTTGATATCGCCTGAGCGAGGCGCATCGTAGATTACCGCGAGGTTTACGCCGACCAGCTCCATGACGATAGTTGCGAGCTCGTTGACACTGATTCGCTCACCGCAAGCGATATTGAAGATACCCTCTACCTCCTGCTTCATGGACTGGATATTGGCGTGCGCGACATCATTGACATACGTGAAGTCCCGCGTCTGGGTGCCGTCACCATAGATAATGGGCGGTTGCTGCTCGAGCGCCCGTGTGATGAATCGCGGTATCACCGCGGCATAATCGGAAGAAGGATCCTGTTTCGGGCCGTAGACATTGAAGTAGCGCAAACAGACCGTCTTCAAGCCGTACACCTCGGAAAAGACCCTGCAATAATATTCGCCCGTCAGCTTCGAGACCGCATAGGGCGATTTGGGATTGGGGATCATCTCTTCCGTTTTGGGGAGGGTGGGGGTATCGCCGTAGACGGAAGATGAGGATGCGTATACGACCTTCTTCACGCCGCAATCACGTGCTGCGATCAAGACGGCCAGCGTCCCGTTCACGTTCGCATCGTTTGTAGCGCGGGGATCTTCGACCGAGCGCTGCACAGAGGGTATCGCCGCTTGATGGAAGACGCAGTCGATGTCCCTAAAAACCGTTCGCAACAGGTCCAAATCGGTGACGCTACCCTCAATGAAGGTGCAATCAGTTTGCGAAACGAGATCGACGAGATTCTCGCGCTTCCCGGTCGAGAGATTATCGATGATATGAACCTCGTGCCCGTCCTGGAGCAGTGCATCAACGAGATTAGAGCCGATAAAGCCCGCACCGCCCGTGACCACCGCCTTCATCGCCTGTTACCCCGTATCGTACGCGTGCGTCGATAAACGCCTTCGCCCCTACATTGCCCCCTGGTCTATTTAAAAGCACGATCCGATGCAAGTCGGCTGTTTGGTGGAGACGCAGGGAAAAAAGAGGGGGATTATCGTAATCCTCCCATTCCAGGTCCTATTGGGGGTCCATAAACCATCGGTCCTTGCATCATCGGCATCACAAAGACCGCAAAGAGCACTCCGAATACGATGAGCGGTATGATGAGCGCCAGAATCACTGCAATCACTGCTTTTCCCGTTGTGAGCGCGTGAAGCTGCCGAACTCCGATGATTTCCACGACCAGAGTCCATATCATTGCGACGAAGTTTATGATCGGAATCCATCCCAGAAGGAGGTAAGGTGTTTGTCCGTACGCTATGGCGATTATCGTCTTTCCTACCCCATTTCTGCCGCCCACGAGGTAGACCCAGATGTGGAGCCAGAGTCCGCTGATGAAGATCGCGATGATGCCGCCGATGAGTGCTGCAATGAAGAAGATGACTGCAGCTGCGAGGCCCGTTGCGGCTCCAAACGGCATTGCCGGTACACCGAACATCCCGAACATCCCCGCAATGAGCGAGAAGGTCACTGCAACGATGATTGCCATGAGTAGTGCGTAGATCGTCAGAATAACGACGAAATACTTGAGCGCATCGCCCAGCGTGTCTTCCTTAGAAGCGTCGAAGGTCGCCGAAGGACTGAACAGGAACCCCTTTATCCGTTCCCACAGACTCAAGACCATAATGTGTCACTGAGTTTACGGTTATCTTCCACCATATAAAAAACTTACCTATCCATCAGCTTGAGTACAGATCATGTTGCTACGTTACAGCTTCTTCCGTACCACAGCCACATACATCCACCGGTCCCCCGCGATGAAGGCAAAGATCATCCGTTTCTTCACGCCGTGCGCTAATCGCACCGCGCGTGCCAGCGCAGGCAGCGAAAACACATGGGTTTCGGGCAGCACGTGGATCAATTCCGTGGAATGCGTTTGCTGTGCTCTCCGGTAGACCCGGAAGTGGGAACCGAATTTATACCCCGTCTTCGGTACCAGTCCCTTGTCACGTAGATCAGCATAAATCACGTATTTCGACTGGAACTCGCGGTCTATCATAGCTGCATGAGCTCCGAACTGCTCGCTATCCGCGGCCAGCACCCCCAGCCCTATCAAATACGCCGCCTCGACCAGCGAGAGCAGAAGCCGCTTCTCCTTCGTCAAGTTACCGTAGAACGCGGTCTCATGAAGGTGCTCAGCTAGCTCAGAGTCCCAGACAATGACCTTGTCCTCGAGCAGCGAGATGGCTCCCCGTTCCTTTTTCGGAGCCTCAATTCCTTCGCGCGCTTCGCGTTTCTCGCCCCACTCGAGCGGCAATTCCCGCACTTCGTAGTACGTCACGTCGCTTTCATCATCGACCACCGCGATGATCGGCTCTTTTCGCATGTTCTGCGCTAGTTGCAAGAGCTGCAGAATCTCCTTTGCCGCTAAACACTCACGTTCCGAGAAGATGCGAATGAAGTTCCTCGCGGGTTTCGCTCCCGGTTTGGTGCCACGCGGGTAGAGCAAGAAATCGCGCTCACCGGACTGCACCACATACCCGCGCTCCCGTAAATCCTTGAAGACGAGGTATCGGGCGCCGAAGTTCGGCTGGATTTCCAGTGCATACATAAAGAGCTCTTCAAGCGTTAATGCCGCTCCATCGGCTTTGTTCGCCGTGATCTCAAGCTTACCGGTCTCGACCAAGTACGCGGCCTCTTCCAGTGAGAGTGAGATCGTTCTTTCTGAGATCGCTCGTCTCCCGCTGCTGCTCCGCTGCCCCCCGTAGCCTTTCTGCTCATAACCCTCCGCGTCTGCTGCTGCTATTACGATCCGATCGCCCGAAAGCACTCCAAACATCTTTACGTGATAAATGTTCTCTTAGTAGAATAGTTTTTGGTACATACATCGCCCCTCGCGCAGCTCCGACGTGAAACCACATAACTATTTATGCCCCGCTTTCTCATGTGCATAAGACAAAATGGGGAACGACGAGTACGATTTAGAGTACTTCAGGGAGCAGGATTTTGTGAGGCGCCAGTGCAAGAAGTGCGGCTCCTTTTTCTGGACTCGTGACCGAGAGCAGACGATCTGTGGTGACGCACCCTGTGCGACTTACTCGTTCATTGGCGCGCCGATCTTCAGTGAGCGGAGTCCAGACGAGGTGCGCGAATCGTTCCTCTCGTTCTTTGAAGCGCGCTCGCATACGCGATTGAGCAGGTATCCGGTGGTTGCGCGCTGGCGTGATGACATTTACCTCACGATTGCCTCCATTGCTAATTTTCAACCCTTTGTAACCTCGGGCAAAGTTCCGCCACCTGCGAATCCACTCGCCATCTCGCAGCCGTGCATACGGCTCGAGGATCTTGAGTCTATCGGGCGAACCGGCCGCCATCTCACCACCTTCGAGATGATGGGGCATCATGCGTTTAACAAGCGAGGCGGTGAGGAGATTTACTGGAAGAACGAGACCGTGGCGTATTGCGACGAATTCCTGCAACAGCTTGGTGTGGCGCGTGATAGCGTAACCTACAAAGAGGCGCCCTGGTATGGCGGTGGGAATGCAGGCCCGTGCCTTGAGGTCATTACGGGCGGTCTAGAGCTCGCAACGCTCGTCTTCATGGATCTCGAGCTCTCACCCCACGGCGAGATCGAGATTGCCGGACAGCGGTATGGGAAGATGGACACGTACATCGTGGATACCGGTTACGGTCTGGAACGTTTCGTGTGGGCGTCCACGGGCACACCGACGGTCTATGATGCCATGTTCCCTGCAGTAATTGCGGAATTGGTGAATGCCGCGGGGATCGAGCACCCGCTGGAGACGCATCCTGAGCTCATACGCACGCAGGCGAGCCTCTCCGGTGCTCTGAACCGACGCGAGATCGCGCAGCGGGTAGGGCTACCATTCGAAGAGCTGACGCGCATACTGGAGCCGATCGAGACCGTGTATGCAATTGCAGACCACACGAAATGCCTGGCGTTCATGCTCGCGGATGGGATCGTTCCCTCGAATGCGAAGGAGGGCTATCTTGCACGGCTCGTCTTGCGGCGGGCATTTCGAATGTTGAAATCATTAGGGATCGAGACGCCATTGGAAGAGCTCATTCTCCTGCAGATCAAGACGCTCAGGCATTCGTTCCCTGAGTTGGAGCGGTCAATTGAGCGAATCATCGAGATCGTTTCGCTCGAGAAGCAGCGGTACGATGAGACCTTAGTGAAGGGCGAGCGAATCGTCAAGCAGCTCGCTAAGGACTATAAGGGAAAGGCTGAGCGAGAAGTTCCGGTTGATCATCTCATCAATTTATACGATACCCACGGGCTCCCGCCGGAATTTGTGAAGGAGGTAGTCGCTTCTATGGGCCCTCAGAGCAAAGGTCTGGCGGTGAATATCCCCGAGAACTTCTATACGCTGGTGGCAAAGCTGCACGGCGAGGAGCAAAAGGTGGAGCTGACGCCGTTTGTGGAGCGCCTGCAAGAAGAGACAAAGGGTATTCCGGCGACGAAGAAGCTGTATTACGAAACGCCGCGCGCGGTGGAATTCACGGCCACGGTCCTGGAGATACTCGACGATTCGGTTATTCTGGATCAGACGCTCTTCTTTCCCGAAGGTGGCGGTCAACCGGCCGATACGGGTTACTTGACCATAGGTACGCCTGAAGAACCTGAGCATGAACGATTCAGAGTCATTGCTGTGCAGAGCGTCGAGGGTGTTATTCTCCATAAATTGGCCGATGGGCGAGTCCCGAACATACCTAAGGGCGCTACCGTAACCGGAAAAATAGACCTTACCCGGCGGATGGCGCATAAGAAGCACCATACGGCAACGCATATCGTTGTCTCTGCGGCACGAAAGATATTGGGCGAGCACGTTTGGCAAGCGGGCGCGCAGAAGGGTGAAAAGCGGGCGAGAATCGATATCGCGCACTTCAAGCGGATTTCCGATGATGAGCGACGGGCGATCGAGATGCTCGCCAATAAAATCGTTATGGACGATCTTCCTATCACGACGGGCTTTGTGGAGCGAAGCGAGGCAGAGCAGCGCTACGGCTCGCGGATTTACCAGGGCGGCGTGCCCGTCGGTGAGCAGATACGAATCGTGCGAATCGGCGATGATCTGGATGTGCAGGCCTGTGCGGGCACGCACCTTGCGAAGACTGGCGAAGTCGGCCCGATAAAACTCCTGCGCATCGAACGTATCCAGGATGGTGTCGAGCGGTTGGAGTTCTCGGCAGGCGAAGCAGCAATTGAGGCAATCCAGGCACAGGAGGAGCTGATAAAGGAGTCCGCAGCGGTGCTCAAAGTGCCGCCGGAGAAGCTGCCCGGGGTCGTTGAGCGGTTCTTCGAGGAGTGGAAAGAGTTACGAAAAGAGACCGAGCGATTGCGCGGTGAGATCGCGGATCTGGAGCTGGAGCGGTTGAAGGGCCACGCGCAGGCGATCAGTGGGGTGAACGTGATTGCCGCGGTGCTGCCTGATGCCGATGCCAAGGAGATGTTGAAGATCGCGTCTCAGCTCGCTGACGGTAACTACGTGGCGATCTTGCTTAACAGGGGCGAGGCTCGCACATCGGCTGTTGCCGCTGTCCCCAAAACGCTCAGCGATAAACTCCATGCCGGCGAGCTCATCAAGAACGTGTCTGGCGTGCTCGGCGGCAGTGGCGGTGGCAAAGCGGAGCTCGCACAGGGTGGCGGCGAGCACGTGGAGCTCGTGGATGCGGCTCGCGAGGCGGGATTACGATTTCTCGAAACCGTGCTACGGAAAAAATAGAAAGTGATATTATACCACATGATGAAGAAGTAGTGAGGAAGCGCAGCGTGTATCTGATAATAGTGGGACTGGGCGGAATCGGCAAGAATCTGGTGAATATCGCCACTCGGGACAAGAACGACGTCGTGGTCATCGACGAGAACGAGAAACGCTGCAAGGAGATCGCAGAGCAGTATGACGTCCTGACGATCGTCGGCGACGCCACGCAGAAGTCAACCTTGGAGGAAGCGAACGCGCAGCGGGCGGACTCGCTTATCGCTACGACCTCGGACGACGCCGATAATTTGATGATGACGCTCACGGCCAAGGAATTGGGAACGAAGAACACCGTTGCGATCGTGAATCAGGAAGAGCATGTGGAGATGTTCAAGAAAGCGGACATTGCAATGCTCGAGAACCCCGATATGACCGTTGCTCGTCACCTGTATATCTCGGCGAAGCGGCCACGGATAAAGGATTTCATCACGATCGGTCGCGGCAAAGCGGAGATCTTCGAGGTCGTGGTCTCGGAAAATTCACGTGCCGTGGGCAAGGAACTCTCAGACTTGAACATGAAGGGGGGTACGGTGGTAGCGATCGAGCGGAATGATGAACTCATCCTGCCCAGCGGCGACATCCCGCTTCAGGCGGGCGATCATGTCACGGTCTTTGCGAAGGCGAAAGAAGCAGATAAGATTAACGCTCTCTTTTCGCTCTGAACAAAACAACAGATTTAGAGATTGATGTAAGGTATTCTGTATTCTACTCGTAGGCGTAACGGCTTTCGCTTTGTGACGTTATCTGGTAACGTTACTGCACTGCGCAACGAGTGGGCCGCGGTTCACCCTTTCCAGAATGCCGGGGTGAGCAGCACCAGAACGGTGAAGAGCTCCAACCGCCCGATCCACATACAAAACGAGAGGATGATCTTACCGATCACAGGAACCGCGGCATAATTAGCAGCCACGAGTCCAAAGCCTGGTCCCACGTTCCCGAGTGTCGCGGCTACTGCAGATGCTGCGCTCAGGATATCAAACCCTATCGCGGTCAGAAGGATAGAGCAGATGACGAAGAGCAAGAAATAGGAGAAGATGAACGCGGCAATCCCCTCGATGATATCGTCTGAGATCGGCTTCCTGCCGCTCTTCAGCACGAAGATCGCATGTGGATAGAGGATCTGGCGAATTCGCTGCCCCACGTATTTGAGCAGCACATAGACGCGGATGACCTTGATGCTTCCCCCGGTTGACCCGCCGCAGCCGCCGACGAACATCAGGCTCAGGAGGATGATCTTCGACAAATGCGTCCAGGCATCGAAGTCAGCAGTGGTGAAGCCCGTAGTGGTCATGAAGGAGACAGCCTGAAAGCCACCGTAGCGGAACGCCTCTAGGAAGGAAGCATAATAGCCATGAATGTAGAGATCCGTGACGATAATCGCGATCGCGGCTAAAATGAAGGCGCAATAGACCTGAAACTCCTTGTTTGCAATGACCCGCCGGGGTTTTCGGATCAACGAATAGTGCAGAATGAAGTTCATTCCGCCGAGGAACATGAAGAGCATGATGATGAAATCTGCGGTTTGATTATGGTAACCACCGATATTGGCCGAAAGCGGTGAGAAACCCCCGGTCGGCATCGTGCTGAACGCGGTGCAGAAGGCGTGGAAGGGCGTCATCTGCGCGAGGAAATAGAGCAAGACGATCTCCGCGCCGGTCAACATGACGTAAATTGACCAGAGCATTCGTGCGGTCACTTGAACTCGCGGTCGAATCCGTTCGGCCATCGGCCCCGGGAACTCGCGGTCGAAGAGCTGGCTCCCGGCAATGCCGAAGGTGGGTAGGATCGCAATGAAGAGAAGGATGACGCCCATACCACCAATCCACTGCGAGAAGCTTCGCCAGAATAATATGCTCCGGTCGATCTGCTCAAGCTCAAGCATCACCGTGGAGCCCGTGGTGGTGAATCCCGACATTGATTCAAAAAAGGCATCGATCGGTCCGAGCGTTGCGGAGGTAATGTAGGGAAGCGAGCCGAATAAGGCCACCGCGAGCCATCCCAGGCCCACGATTGCAAAGCCCTCGCGACGCTTGATCACACCCACCGTGCCGAGCCTCTTCTCCAGAATGATGCCACAGGTAATGGTGATCCCAAGCGGGATCAGCCAGGTCGTCACAATAAACGGCGACAGGATGTGCTCACCGTACCATACCGCCACGCCAAGCGGAATAACCATTAAGATTCCGAGGTACTTCACGATGCTCCCGATACAGCCGCAGATGATCCTCCGGTCCATTTACTCCTCGGTCCCCTGGTTACAAAGGAGAGATCGTACTTAATTAAAGAAAAGAGCACAAGTTTCTTTTTGATGAAGAGTTTGATTGATATAACCACGGTAAAAGATCGACCAGAGGGAAAAAGATATTTTGGGCTTACTCTTTAACGTCCTACCAGCGCGGGAGTGGAGGATAAAGTGTTTCCAAACCTGAGAATCGTGCTTAAAGATCTCGGCAGTATCCTGGGTGTTGTGGGAGTACTCATGCTCGTGCTGCTCATCGTCTCGAGCGTTTTTAATGAGTTCTTTCTCCTGGACGTCGTGCTCCTGATCGCTCTTTCTACTCTTTGCCTCGGCTTACTGCTCAGATATGCCTGCAGGAATGAAAAAGAGCCCGAGCTGAAACACGCTATGATTACGGCCGCATTAGCATGGCTCATTGTCCCCGCAGTGAGTTCACTCTTGTTTATCGTCATTGAAGGCATGAGCCCGCTCGATTCTTTCTTCGAGGGGATGTCCGGTTGGACGGGTACGGGATTGACGATGATCGCGCATCCTTCTTCGCTTACACATACGATGCAGTTCTGGCGAAGTACGATGCAGTGGGTGGGCGGCGTCGGGGTGATTGTGCTGATGGTGACGATCTTAGCACGCCCTGGAACGGGATCTTTTCTGCTGTATAAAGCGGAGACGCGCGAGGAGAAGATTCGACCGAGCGTTATCTCCACCATGCGCATCATCTGGTGGATCTATCTGCTCTTTACCGCTATTGGTATCGTTCTCTTTTATTTCGCAGGGATGAGCCTATGGGAAGCGATCAATCACGCGATGACTGGTATTGGAACCGGTGGTTTTTCTATAACCGATACCAGCATGGCCTTTTACAACAATCCCATGATAGAAGGGGCGATCATTCCGATAATGATCCTTGGGGCCATCCCGTTCCTGGTGCATTACCGGGTGTTAAAAGGCGATATAAAATCGTTTCTGAAGGATATGCAATGCCGAGCCCTTTTTGTCATACTCCTCCTTCTGTTCATCCCCCTCTTTTTGGAGAACTATTTCCGCGCCTACGGTTCTCTCGTTGCCTCTTTCCGGTTCTCTTCCTTTCAACTCGTCTCTGGAATCACCTGCACCGGATTTCAGACGACCGATGTGCGACTATGGTCAGGAACCGCTCTCGGTATAGTAGCTCTAGCGATGATTATCGGCGGCGGGGCAGGCTCGACGGCCGGAGGAATTAAACTTATAAAGGCAGTAATAGCATGGAAGGGGATTAGGTGGTCATTAACAAAAGCGCTCTTACCGAGAAGGGCTATTAAAGGCATTCGATTTGGGGATAGGTTCTTAAATGAAGAACAATTTAACCGAATCTCATCAGAAGCAAATTTGGTTATCATCCTCTGGATCTTATTTTTGTTCCTCGGTGTGGGAGTGTTATCACATGTCGTCGCCACCCAGTACACTTTGAGCGAAATTGTATTTGAAGTTGCTTCGGCACAAGGGAATGTAGGGCTGTCCACGGGCATCACTAATGCCGGGCTGTCTTGGGTGGGAAAAGTAATGTTGATATTAAACATGTGGATTGGTCGTCTGGAGATCATCCCGGTTTTGATGGTTTTCCGTTCTTTCATTAAGGGATTTGAGCCGCTCTAAGACGCAGTCGGTTAAGGTTTAAAGGATATGTGCGGGCACGCCCTCGGTCGACCCCTACGCCGCCAACCAGACCCTCAAGGTCTTTCTCCACACCACTATCCTCCGAGCGCCAACGCCCACAGTAAGTCCGCTCCCTTCCGGGCCTAAACCAGTATCCATGGCAAAGGCAAGGCACCAGGCCCTCCAGCCTGACGCCAGACCACCATCAACCCCGCAGGGCGGTGCTTCTTCGTCCAACCGTGAGCTGAAGTTGACAACTACAGAGCCTTCCTCAGGCTTCGCCCCTCGCATATCGGCGATTTCGAGTGACAGAGGACGCCTAACCCTCCAGGCTAGCCCGCACAATTCTACTAATAGACGTAGTCATAAAAAAATCTGCATGCTTTTCCCGCAGAAACGTACGCGCGCACATGATCAATCCTCATGCGCCATCAACCTGTCCAGATCAACGAACTGCTCGACGAGCTCTTTCACCTTCTTCATCTTCGCCGCGCCACGGATTCGCGCTTTCCCTAGCGCTTCATCCAACCGCTCGATCGTCGTAAGGGTGTCGTCCGCGACAAGGATGACCGGGACGTTCCGCTCCTCCGCTCGCCCGAGTATCGTGCCCGCCGGTTCAAGGTTCCCAGTCAGGAGCAAGCACTCGATATTGCCCGATTCCAGTGCAAGGTTCTGCAAATCCGCGCGATCGCCGCCGGTGATCAGCGCCGCGTGTCGCACCCGCCGGAAGTACTTCAGCGCTGCCGGCGGGGACATCGCACCGATCAGCAACTCCTCGATGATTACCTCTTCTCCCTGCTTGCCTCTAATGAGCCATTCGCCGTTCAAAGCGTCCGCGATCTCACGAACCGAGAGCCCCGCGAGGAGCGGGCTGTACGGCAGTATCCCCAGCAGAGTTATTCCCCTTTGCTTCAAGAAGCGCTCGTTGATCTCCTCGACGTATGCGGTCTTGTAGCCCGCGAGCTGATTGAAGATGATGAATCTGAGTCGCTCGCCGAGGAGTTCGCGTGCCGCCAGGATCTTATCGATGACGAAATCGCTCGTGTATTTCACGACGAGGAGGACGTTCAGATCGAGCATCGTGGCGATGTTGGCGTCGCAGAGCTCTAGCGCTTTTCCGAACTTATACTCGCCTGCACTCTCTACGAGCACGATGTCCTTGCCCGCGGCCACGCGTGTGTACGACTCCAGCACGCGCTGCTTCAGTTCAGAGGGATCTGCAGAGCGCGCAAATTCCACGTACGGCTTGTCAAGCGTGACCGGGCAGACATCCTCGAGGGCGTCACCCGTCCGGAGCACGGCGGCGGTGTTGTACGCGTCCTCGTCAACGAACCGGTCGCCGATCCGCGCGATTCCGATCCCGAAAGGCTTGAAGTACCCAACCCGGAACCCGCGCTCCTTGAGAATCTGCCCCAGTGCGATGATCACCGCGCTCTTGCCCGAATACTCCTCAATCGAGGAAACCAGTAAGCTTTTCATCTTCTTCTTTTCCTCCCTTCTATAACCAGCTTGAAATCGATCGCGCAGCAGCCCTTACCCTTCTCGAAGACCATAACCGGGTTGAGGTCGGCCTCGAGTATCGCTGGGAACTCGACGCTGAGCTGCGAGAACCGCAGGAGAACCTCAACCAGCGAAACGATGTCGGCAGCGGGCTCACCTCTCGTGCCTCTCAATATCCTGTACGCCTTCACCGCTTTTATCATTTCCAGCGCATCCTCAGCGCACAGCGGCGCGATCCCGAAGGAGACGTCTTTAAAGACCTCCACATAGATCCCACCGAGGCCAAACATGAGGAGCGGCCCGAAGTGCGTGTCCCGCTTCAGACCGATGATCACTTCACGCCCCCCTTCGATCTTCTTCTGGACGAGCACGCCCTCAATGCGTTGCGCGCTCGTGTAGCGCTCAGCTCGGTGCACAAGCTCAAAGAAGGTTTCTCGTACCGCATCACGTTCGACACTCAGCTTCACGCCGCCGACATCCGTTTTGTGCATGATCTCGGGCGAGAGCACCTTCATCACCACCGGATAGCCAATGCGGTCTGCGATCGTGAGCGCCTCGTCCGCCGTCTTAGCGGCACCGTACGGCGAGACGGGGATACCGTACGCTTCCAATACGGCGAAGCCCTCGGATCCCAATCCCATTCGCGTCTCATCACGCTCTTGCAGCGCCAGTATCCGCTCGACGGCGGTTCTGTTAGCTTTGAAGTGCGGTGGTGCGACGGAGTCCCTCGCGCGCCGTTCGCTGTACTTCATCACAGCGTAGAGCGCTTGTACCGCGCGCACAGGATCGAAATAATTGGTGATGCCGTGCAGCTTGAGCCGTTCCACGGTCGCGGCAATCGCGTCAGCGCTCATGAAGACGGGTACAACGGGCGTATGCTCGTTCACTTTCAGGACGTGGTCGCCCGCAGTTTCAAACGCGATCGGCGCGGTTGGCGATAGAATTGCGATGAGTGCACCCACGCGGTTGTCAGCAGCGACGATATCGAGCGCCTTTCCGAACTTCTCTGAATCGGCATCGCCACGTACGTCTACGGGATTGTACACGTTCGCCAGGTCCAGGGCGCGCAGGTGCTCGATCGTCGCGCGATCGAATGCGGCGAATTGGAGTCCAAGTCGCTCGATCTCGTCCGCAGCCATCACACCGGGACCGCCGGAATTCGTCACCACCGCAATACCGCCATCCAGGTGCCGGATACGCGCGAGGGTGAGTGAAAAGTCGAAGAGCTCGTCGATCGAGTTCGCTTCGATCACGCCAGTCTGACGGAACGCTGTACGGTATGCTTCAACGCTGCCTGCGATGCTCCCCGTATGGCTCGAGGCCGCCTTCGTGCCCGCTTCGGTCTTCCCGCCCTTCAGCACCACCATGGGCTTCGTCTCCGAGATGCGCCGCGCGATCTCCATGAACCGCCGCCCGTCGCGGATGTCCTCAAGATACATCGTGATCACCTCTGTCGCGTCGTCCGTCGCCAGGAACTCGATGAAGTCGCTCTCATCGAGCACCGCCTTGTTGCCCAGCGAGACCAGCTTGCTCAGCCCCATCCTCGCCTGTATCGCCCAGTCAATGACTGCCAGGGCGAACGCGCCGGACTGGCTCAGAAATGCAATCTTACCGCTCGCTGGCATCGCCGTACCGAACGTCGCATTCAGGCCCGCGTGCGTGTTGATGACGCCCAAACAGTTCGGGCCGACGAGCTGAATGCCGTAGCGCTTGCTGATTCGGACGAGCTCGGCTTCAAGGACCGCACCGTCCCGCCCCGCCTCTTTAAAGCCCGCGGAGATGACAATAACGTTCGTAATGCCGCTGCTGCCGCACTGCTCGAGCACCTCTGGCACATTGCAGGCAGGCACCACGATCACCGCGAGATCCACGCGCTCCTCGATTCGGGTGACCGACGGGTAGCACGGAAGACCCAGTATCTCCGTGTACTTCGGATTGACTGCGTAAATCCGCGAGCGTGTCTCGCCGGCAGTTCGTGCAGAATCGTGAACCGCACACAAATTCCTGAGGATTGTGTTGCCCACCTTATCCGCTTTCGGTGTTGCACCTATTATCGCAATACTTCGCGGGTCGAAGAGCCGATCGAGCATGCTGTATAAGCTAAAGGTCTTTTCACGCCTTTAAAGTTGCTGATGGGCCCTACGAGCATACATCGTGACCATGCATGCGCCTGCTCACCTGAGCAACACGATTCAGACGGCTTCGTGATCGTTCCTTGTGAGTAGCAGAGGGAAAGAACCGGCTACAGCTTCTTCTTGATCGCTTCAATCACGTCTTTCACTTTATCCGTGACCCAGTATTTCCGGATCGCCTTCCCCTTCGACTTCGGATTCTCGGAGAGCTCGTATTTGCTCTCCACGAAGCCGAACTCCTCCAGCGTCAGCAAATGGTAGGAAACAAGTCGTCTCTCTTCGCCCAGCGCTTTGCTGATCCCGTTGATGTGTCGCGGCCCTTGAGCGAGCAGCTGCACAATCCGGAATCGAATCGGATGCAAAAGCACATGTGCATCCGTGACTAACTCCTCTTCGAGTTCCATACCCAGCTCTTCCCGTACTGCCAGTTTTTTTTTTAAAAAAAAAACTTTCGCTTTTGTTTGATCACGTACCTCAGAACTGCTCTTTCTAGTTAGGCGCGATCGCGCGAATCTCGCTCCTTTACTTTACGCGCGACATAGACGCAATCATCTTCTCAAAGCAGAGCTACGTACGGGTGAACCGCTAAAGGATTCTCTTGAGCTCCGAGAGCACACCGTCTACTTTCTCGGTCGTCTGGTATTCTCGCGCAATGCGCCCTTTCATCACGGGCGGTAACGGACGTCTGGTCTTGTCACCGACGACGCCCTCGGCCTCAAGAATGAGGAATTGATAGGAGATGCGCCCCTTCTCGGTGACCCCATACGCTACTCCCGCTTTACTCGATTCCATCTGGTCGGAACGATGGAGCCCAAATTTACCGTTCACGAAGCCGTGCTCTTCCAGGATGAGGAGATGATATGAGATCAGGCGGCGGTCTCCGCCCAGCGTGTCAATGAGCTCCTGCAGGTTCCGCGGTCGCTCTGCGAGTAAGGCCGCTATCCGATACCGAAGGGGATGTAACAGAATGTGCGCCTCCTTGAGCAAGTTGTTCTCACGTTCCATGCCAGACTTACGTTCTCACACCATGTTATAAACTTTTCGATTTCTGCCGGAACTTATCATAACTTACGTTCTCTGTACCAATTCAACTATGCGTGGAAATGAACAGTAATCGAAAGCTATTTAAAGGGAGACTACATCTAGTTCTACTTTCCCAATGGTGTGCGAATATCCGGATCAGGACGCGACTAAGGGGTATCTGAACGAGTATGTAAGAGAGCTGGTGAACGAGACGTTGCGCTCGGTGCAACATGACGGATCACTCACGCCTCAAGTAGTGGATCTGGACATCGGTCTCATCGTTTACCCCGATGACATCTTCGCAGACTCGCCCGATGAGGTACTGGAAGACCTCGTCTATCCGGTGTATCGAGAAGATCTCACCGTTAACGCTTCACTGCTGGCCGAGGTGCACATGAAAGAGACGAAACGGGGCTTAGGCTTAATGAGCAAGATGATCGTGCGATTCAAAATCAATGAGCGCGCGGAAGTGGTGATTATCAAGGGAGAGATCTACGAAACGGAGATCCTCGCCTCGGATATCGTGACGGTGAATCGTCGGAGAGAGTGCGAACGGCTGCTGGAAGAGCGAGCACAACTTGTTTCCGCAGCATTCAAAACTGCGATCATGCAACTGATGTCCGAAAAGCGTGTAACGAACTGAGTGGATGGTGCTCCGCCACATCTGCTTCAGTTAGATGCGTGCATTCGTCTTTAATCCCTGTAATCACCCTGAATAGCTCTCCGTATCCTCTAATCCTGTTCGTTCAACGCGGTTTTTTCCCCAGGCTTCTGGTCGTGGAAGCTTTAAATAAGGGGGCACGGTTTTTATTTACTACGTGCACTCTTTTCGGTGAGTGATACGTTGGGAGCATTTGTTTCCCGCTCGATACATAAGCGGGGAGGTAAGGAAGAAAAGGGGGGATAAGCATGATACATGAAGATTCCACTGCGGAAGAACTCGCACCGATTGCCACAGCAGTGAATGAGTTGCTGGTCATTCCTGCCACTATGCGGAGCAAGAATAAGCGGGGGGTCTGCGTGGAGAAGGGGAAAGTGCTCGATTTCGAGTACTCCGGCCCTGTCCTGGAGCGCGTGCTTGAGGAAAATCGGGTTATACGCACGACACCGCTTACCGGTAGGTATGCGCATGTTCCCGTGGTTGTTGCTCCGATTCGAAATTCAACAGGAGAAGCTGTTGCGGCGTTAGGCGTGGTGGATGTGGTAGGTACCGTGGATCTCGGCGCGGTCTTCGCTGACTCACCACGTGTCCTCGAGCAGATAAGGTTGCATTCTAGCTACCCGATAAAACGAGAAGAAGGATGAGAAGCATGCCCACAGAGGAAGGTCAAAGAGAGCTGAGAGTTCGCGATGTGATGAGCCATCCCATCATCACGGTAGACGAAGATGCGCGGGTCACAGAGATCGTGAAGAACATGGCAGAGCTGGAGATCGGCAGTGTCGTTATCACTGCGGATGGCAAACCGACCGGGATCGTGACCGAGCGAGACGTTGCTTTGAAAGTGCTCTTGAAGAATAAGCGGGCCGATGAGGTGCGGGCAAAGGAGATCATGACCTCGCCACTGATCACGGTGGCACCAGATACTTCGCTCGATGAGGCCAGTGAAATCGCGGCTGAGAAGCGCATCAAGCGACTGCCGGTCGTCGAAAATGGCGTGGTCATTGGGCTCGTAAGTCTCCGCAACATTCTGGCTCAGAAGCCCGAATACGTCAAGCGATTCTATCCTAAGGTGCGGCTTTTAGCAAGCGGCTGGACGCTCGATCGACTCGAGCGCGAGTTGAGCGACTGCGAGATGAGCTTACTGGGCCAGAGTGTCAGAAGCTTCAAGAAAGCTCTGAAAGAGGTATATGATGAACTACAGGAGCTCGTCAGCACGTATGTCGATGATACGGAGCTCATAGAGCTCTTTGAGCTCATCGAACAGTTCTATAAAGATGTTGAGGGAAAAGGCGATGGAAAAGATGGCATTTCGGCGGAAGAGCAACGAAAACGGTTGGATGAGATCCTGCGGACGTTCCGGCATATCACGTATCTGCGCAAGCAGCAATCACTCTCCAGCTTCGCAGGGGTTTCCCCGCGCTTTGGTGATTATCGACATCAAATTGCCACGCAGCCTCGCCTACCCTTTAAACGAACGCGTTAGCGAAGTTGTCGCGCATTTGACTTGACGTGCCGGGATGACCAAGCTACGCTATGAGAAGTATTTTTGCCCTTGAGGAGCAGACGATCGGTAAAATTGCTGCTGGTGAGGTCGTCGATCGTCCTGCATCGGTCGTGAAAGAGCTGATCGAGAATTCGATCGATGCGGGGAGCAGCCATATACTTGTGGAGCTGGGCAATGGCGGTAGAGAGTATATCCGGGTCACGGACGATGGCGGTGGTATCAGCGAAGAGGATGTGGAGGTTGCATTCGAGAAGCACGCGACGAGTAAGATAAAACAGATTGAGGATCTGCTATCCCTGCATACGCTGGGCTTCCGCGGTGAGGCGTTACCGAGCATCGCGGCAGTCTCACGGGTGTCCGTGAGCACACGGCATGCGAGTGAGGCTTTCGGCACCCAGCTTACCATTGCGGGTGGAGCGGTAAAGGAGCGGCGGCGAATCACGCGCGGGGTGGGTACGAGCATCGAGGTAAAGAGCCTCTTTTACAATCTCCCTGCACGAATCGGAACGCTCAAATCGAGATCCACGGAACTCCGGCACGTCGTCGACGTCTGCATCAACTACGCGGTGATCTACTCAGAGATCAAATTTGAGCTCATGTCGAGTAGAGCTCATAGCCACCTCCTCCCGGAAGCTGCTATGAGCCCCCTCACAGAACCGGACTTGAGGTTTTCCCTCATCCGGCTCTTCAGAAGAACCT
>Ga0268285_1000554_pt1 | contig 21282 bp, 17 predicted proteins | sample saktaG_2_FD_190144 | JGI IMG/M metagenome (GOLD analysis project Ga0268285, IMG submission 190144) | Saline water microbial communities from Sakinaw Lake, British Columbia, Canada - sak_2013_06_06_120m | ecosystem: Environmental > Aquatic > Non-marine Saline and Alkaline > Saline ... | reverse complement strand
GTGCCGGAAAATTTCTATATAAACTCAAGTGAAATAAATTACAAGGTTTTTCTTCGCTATAAAAAATACCGGTAGCCGTAAAGTCAAACAAAACATTTTCAATCTCGTAAGTCTCATGAAGCAGCTTTTGCTGTAAATTAGGATTTACCTGCAAAAATGCAATAAAATAGCGAACAAATCATTGCATTTTTTACCCAAATCCTTATGCTAAGGGGCAATACTCTGAATGTTTTTGATCAAAGGATTACTTAAATTGTCTGTCGGAAGGCTAACATGGCTAAGGGCCTTGTTGTTTTCATAATTTTGCTTATAGTACCGGTCTTTATTAGCGGCTGCTCCCCCGTAGAGCCCAAATCTGTCGAACCTCTCGATGTTAGCGGTTTTGAGTCCGAACGTGAGGGAACCGTGCCCGGTCGTCCCGAACCGGACCAGGATGAGCCCGATAAAATCGCAACTATCAATATCGACCCCGGTCATCCCGAACCGGACCATGATAAGCCCGATAAAATCGCAACTATTGATATTGAGCCTGATAAAGTTGAATCTGCCAAGCCTGAGCCCGGCGGTATCGAATCTACCAAGGCTGAGCCTAACGACCTAACGCCCGTGCAGCCGGCTTCTTTTCATGATAAATATGCGAATATCCTGAAAGAATTTGTCAATGATAACGGAATGGTGGACTATAAAGGGCTCAGGCGAAAAAGATTAGAGCTCAGAGCGGTGCTGCAAGAGTTCAACAAGCTCGATCGGGGCGAATATGAGTCCTGGCCCGGGGAGGACAAAATCGCCTTCTGGGTTAACGTATACAATCTCCAAAAGCTCAGGATAATTACAAACAATTATCCCATTAAGCCGTCGTCACGGATCCTGACCATTTTCTACCGGGGCACCAATAGCGTCAGGCACATTGAGGAAAAAATCGCCGGGCATAAATTTCTTGTGATGGATGAAGAATTTACATTTTCAACCATTGAAAAGCGTTTTTTCCGCGGCGAATTTGACGATCCCCGGGTTTTCTTTGCTATATCCAGCGCCTGTTTGTCGAGTCCGCCGCTCAGAAATGAGCCGTATTACGGACACAATCTCAGCCAACAGTTGGACGAACAAACCGAAAGGTTTCTATCCAGCCCCCTCGCATTTGGTATTGACAAAGAAAAGCGAAAAGTTTATTTATCAGCCCTGTTTCAATCATCCTGGTATGGCAGAGAGTTTGTTAAAAAGTTCGCAATAGACAGAAAATTTAAGGACCAGCCGGCAGAGACCCGGGCGGTGTTGAATTTCATTACCAATTATATTTCGAAGGAAAATGTTACTTTTCTTGAAACAGGAAACTATACAATTAAGTATATGACGTATGATTGGACAATTAACGATGGTTCGTAGAAAGGATAAATCACAAATGGCAAAAAAATCGATAAGCAAAGGTGCTAAGAAATACCTATTTACCAGCGAGTCAGTGACGATGGGACATCCCGATAAGGTGGCCGACCACATATCGGATGCGATTCTGGATGCAATGCTCGCACAGGATCCGAAGAGCAGGGTGGCATGCGAAACACTTGTAAAGGCCGACATGGTCGTGTTAGCGGGCGAGATTACAACCAAGGCCCATGTCGATATCCCGACGATCGTTCGGGATACAATCAAGAAAATCGGATATGACGACCCGGAGTTAGGTTTCAATGACGAGAATTGTGCGGTGCTGGTGTCGATCTCAAAGCAAAGCCCCGATATTTCACAGGGCGTAACCGAGGGCGCCGGCCTGCACAAAGAGCAGGGCGCCGGCGACCAGGGAATGATGTTCGGCTATGCCTGCAAAGAGACGCCGGAGCTGATGCCGATACCGATCCAGTTGGCGCATGCGCTGACGACCCAACTGGAAAAGATGCGCCAGAGCAGGAAGTTGCCGTGGCTGCGGCCCGACGGCAAAAGCCAGGTGACAATCGAGTACGAAAACGGCAAGCCGAAACGCATTCATACCGTCGTGATTTCCACGCACCACTCACCGAAGGTTTCGGACCGGGAATTGAGAAAGCAAATCATAGAAAAAGTAATTCTTCCCGTCCTGCCAAAACGCCTCGTAGATAAAAAGACCATATTTCATATCAACCCCACCGGCCGATTTGTAGAAGGCGGCCCGAAAGCAGATTGCGGCCTGACCGGACGGAAAATTATCGTCGATACGTACGGCGGAAGAGGAAGTCACGGGGGAGGCGCCTTCAGCGGAAAGGACCCGACAAAGGTTGACAGGACAGCAAGTTATATGGCTCGATATATCGCCAAGAACGTCGTGGCGGCGGGCCTTGCCGACGACTGTGAAGTGCAGCTATCGTATGCTATCGGAGTGGCCGAGCCTGTCTCCGTATATGTGGACACGGCGGGGACCTCGAAGGTGAGCGAGCAGGTGCTAAGCGGGCTAATCCGAAAACTCTTCCCGCTAACGCCAAGGAAAATGATCGAGCACCTGAAATTGGCCAGGCCGATCTTTTCCCAGACCTCTTACGGCGGCCATTTCGGCCGAAAGGGTGACGGTTTCACATGGGAGAAGACCGATATGGCAGATAAGCTCCGCAAAGCCGCCGGACTGTAGGAGCGGGATACTTTTATGTGATTACTTTCATGCCGGGTGGGTGTAATCTGATATAATCCCTCTATGTCTGAAAAATATAGCCCGAATGTCCGTCATCGACGTTCTATGCGTCTTGACGGCTACGACTATTCACAAGAGGGCTGGTATTTTATTACAATTTGCACACAAGACCGTCGATGTATGTTAGGTGAGATAATTGGGAACCGGGTGCAGTTAAACGACGCAGGATTGATGGTAGAATCCCGGTGGAGGAAACTGGCTGGTAAATTCCCGATAGTTCAGACAGACGAATATGTTGTCATGCCCAACCATTTCCATGGAATCATAAACGTAGGGGCGGCCCCGTGTGGCCGCCCGATCACCGATAATGAATCAGGGCAACCACACAGGGTTGCCCCTACGTTAGCGGATATCGTACATTGGTTCAAAACGATGACGACCAATCAGTACATTCGTGGTGTGAAGCGAGGAGAATGGACGCTGTTTCGTAAGAAATTGTGGCAGCGTAACTATTATGAACATGTTATCCGCGACGAGGAGGAATTAGACCACTTCCGTCAATATATCAGCGACAATCCTGCCAATTGGCAAACAGACGAAGAAAATCCAGATACGATACCGTAGGGGCGGCCCCATGTGGCCGCCCAATCACCCATAATGAATCAGGGCAAGCACACAGGGTTGCCCCTACATCAAACGGACAAGGACAGTACAGACGCAGTAGGGGCGGCCCCATGTGGCCGCCCAATCACCCGTAATGAATCAGGGCAACCACACAGGGTTGCCCCTACAGCAAACGGACAAGGATGGTACAGACGCAGTAGAAGCGGCCCCATGTGGCCGCCCAATTACCCATAATGAATCAGGGCAACCACACAGGGTTGCCCCTACGGCAAACGGACAAGGACGATACAGACGTGGTCATTGTGGGGGCGCCAGATTTTTAATATTTTTTACTTGACAGAACGAGCATAATTTGGTTTAATGTAAATATTATGAGGCGAATTAACCGCAAAAATACCGGTAACTGGTGGTGGCCTGTGGGATAAATTCCGACGGGTAAGCGGCAATTTGCTGTATAAAATTAATTACAATTGCGAATAACGCAGCCTGTCGGAACGGCAGGCTGCGTTTTTTTGTTTGTATTTTCAGCCGTTTGGGCATAGAAACTGCAATAAAGGATTCGAGATATGGATGATTATAGACATGTAATACTTGGTGCCGAGCCGGGCCAGATTGTGCCAATCGTAAAGCGAATCGATATGACCGAACCAGTGGACTTCTTCGCCAAGATCAGTGACTACGGTCGGGCTAAAAACTGTTGCCTGTTCGAGACTAAAGAGCACTTGGCAGACTATACGGCATTGAGTTTCGGGACCGCCAGGCCGGCACTCTATCTTACTGGCACCGGCGCGGATTTTGCCATTAAGGCCCTGAGCAAGACGGGGCGCCGGATGATAGAATTCCTATCGGTAGGGCAGTCCCGCTTTGACTTTTGCGAATCTGTACAGTTCGATACCGAGGCGATCACGGGCAAGATCAAACAGTCGCAGGAATTTGTCGATGAACAGACCCGCCTGAAAACAACCAATCAGATGGACGTTCTGCGTGCGGTGGCATTCGCGTTCAAACTGGCAAGCAAGCCGTTCCGCATTACCTGCGGGCTGCTTGGGGCCTTAAGCTACGATTTCATCGACCAATTTGAGAAGCTCCCTGCCAGCAAGGATGATCCGCTCGGCAATCCCGATTATGAGTTGTTCTTTTGCGACAATATTTTCCTGATGGACCACAACCAGGGCCAGGGCTACGTGATTGTGAACGTGATTATCACGAACGGCGACCGCGAGGCCGCTATCTCTGAGGCGCAGGAATGTTTTGACTACTACAGCAATCTTGCCCGGTTTAATATGCCCCAGGGCAGAAAATTTATCAAGCCGCTGCCGCCCGCCTCTACGGATACCAACCAGGATGAGTACGAAAGAATGGTCAAGACCGCCAAGCGGCACATTCTCGACGGCGACATTTTTCAGGTCGTATTGAGCAGGACAATAACTGAGCCATGTCCGGACGAGCCATTTGACGTTTTTAAACGACTAATGAAGTTGAATCCTTCGCCGTATATGTTCTATTTGAATACACCTAATACGATATTGATGGGTTCCAGTCCGGAATTGAATCTCCGCGTAAGCGGTACGGATAAGCGGCTCGTGGAGATTCGTCCTATAGCAGGGACAAAGCCAAGAGGTCGTGTTGGGAACATAATTGATCCGGATACGGATTTCAGGTACGAGGCTGAACTGAAGATCGACCGTAAGGAATTGGCCGAGCATATGATGTTGGTTGATTTGGCCAGGAACGACATCGCCCGGGTTGCTAAACCGGGCAGCAGGATGGTCACCGAACTGTTAACTGTAGAGAAATATGAGTCCGTGCAGCATTTGGTGAGCAATGTGAGAGGCGAGCTTGCAGGCGGGCTTGATGCCTTGAGCGCGTATCTTGCCACGATGAATATGGGAACACTGACCGGAGCCCCGAAGATTGAAGCGATGAAAATCATCCGCCGGCTTGAAAAAACCAAACGTGGCTACTACGGGGGTGCCGTTTGCTATCTGACCGTGGATGGCTCGTTTGATAGTGGTATCACCATCAGAAGCCTCCAGGTCAGAGACCACACCGCTTACATCCGGGTTGGTGCAGGCATCGTTCACGATAGCGTCCCGAAAACCGAATTCGAGGAGACCGAGCACAAGGCGGGATCCTGTCTGCGTGCGATTCGAGGATAATAAAAAATATTTAGCCCCGTAATTTATTACGGGGTTATTATGATATGCAGAAAAAAAGGACGAAATCTTATGGAACAAACGAACAGAAAAGTCTTATTCATCGATAATTTCGATTCGTTCACGTACAACCTGGTCGATGATTTTTGCAAGCGGGATTGCCAGGCGAAAGTTTACCGGGCCGACACCGAGCTTGACGAGCTTAAGCGGGTCGCTGGAGAATTTGAGCCCGACCTGCTCGTGATTTCACCGGGGCCGGGCACGCCTGATACGGCGGGCGTCTCACTGGCTGCCATCGATTATTTCAAAGACAAGCTGCCGATATTCGGCGTGTGCCTGGGTCACCAGGTTATCGTGCGGTATTTCGGCGGAAAGGTCGGCCATGCCCCGAAGCCGATGCACGGCAAGCCCTCAAGAGTTACCCATAATGGAGAAGGCATCTTTGCCGGCGTCGAAAATCCGTTGCAGGCCGGACGCTATCACAGCCTTTGCGCGCTGGAGATGCCGGACTGCCTGGAAATGACCGCCGAGTTCGAGGGGGTTGTAATGGGTGTTCGCCACAAAGAGTTGCCGATATTCGGCGTGCAGTTTCATCCGGAAAGCATTCTAACGCCGGCGGGCGGTAAGATTATCGAAAATATTCTGTCGATTGCGGTAGCAGAGAAGATTGGATAGGAAAGGAAAGAAATGGCTACGATAACAAAATTTCTCGAAATCATTTTGGATGGCGGTGACCTGACGTTCGACCAGGCGAAAGAATTGCAGGACATAGTATTTGGCGGCGAGGTGACGGAAGTCCAGGTGGCGGCGTTTCTGGCGGCGATGAGAATGAAGCGTGCGACGTCTGCCGAGATCGCAGGGCTTGCCCAATCGCTTCGCGATCACGCGGTGCGTGTCGAAACTGGCATCGACAATATGATTGACACCTGTGGGACCGGCGGTGCCTCTGTCAAGACGTTCAACGTTTCGACGGGCGCCGCACTTGTGGCGGCCGGCGCCGGGGCCTACGTGGCCAAGCACGGCAACCGCGGCATCACAAGCAAGTGCGGCTCGGCCGACGTGCTGGAGGAACTGGGCGTCAATATCGCCCCGGGACCCGAAGGCGTTGCTGAATGTATCCGCCAGGCTCACATCGGTTTTATGTTCGCGCCGAAATTCCATCCTGCGATGAAGTTTGTCCAGCCAATCCGCAAGAGCCTCGACTTCAGGACCGCCTTCAATATTCTCGGGCCGCTGGCAAATCCCGCCGGTGTTACGGCACAGGTTATGGGCGTCGCCGAAGAGGCGCTTCTTGATCGGATATGCGAGACGCTCGAAATGCTGGGCGCCAAAAGAGCAATGGTCGTTCACGGCCAGGGAATGGACGAAATAAGCACTCTCGGAACAACGCAAATTCGGCAGCTCATCGACGGCAACGTCACGACCGTGAAGCTGGATCCGGCGGACTTCGGGATTTCCGAGCCGTCAATCGACGATTTGCGGACCGGGGATGCAATTACCAATGCCGGTATAATTCGTGACATCCTTGCCGGCAAAGACAAGGGCTCTCGTAAAGATATCGTTGTTCTGAACGCCGCTGCTGCTATAATCGTGGCCGGTAAAGCCGACGATTTCGCCCCGGCAATCGCTCTGGCAGAAACCTCGATCAGCAACGGCAGCGCCTCGGCTTGCCTGGAGAAACTCATCGAAGTCTCAAATAGAACCTGAGACGTGTCCCCGGACCGTCTCACGAGTGACGATAGACTGATATGTTGATAACGAAAGTTAAAATCTGTGGTATTACTAATTACGACGATGCCGTCGCGGCGATGGATATGGGTGCGGACTTGCTGGGCTTCAATTTCTATCCGGACAGCCCGAGGTATGTCACGCCGGCACAGGCTACGGATATTATCAATAAGCTGCCGGGTTTTATAGACACCGTCGGAGTCTTTGTGAATGCTTCGATTGAGCGTATACATGAGACGATCGCCGTTTGCTATTTGGATTGGGTCCAGTTACATGGCGACGAAGATCCGGATTTCTGCCGGTCGCTGCTTTCTCATAATGTCAAAACGATGAAAGCGATACGCGTCAAAGATCAGACGGATATTGATAGGGCAAACAGTTTCTTCACGGACGCTGTTTTGCTGGACGCTTTCGACCCCGATAAATACGGCGGCACGGGGCTGACTTTTGACTGGAACGTGATAGGGCACATCAGCAAGCGAGTGTTTTTAGCCGGCGGAATAAATCCCGATAACGCCGCGGAAGCGGTCAGACTCGGAGTTTACGGAATCGACGTCTGTAGCGGTATCGAGGCTGAGCCCGGCAAAAAAGACCACGGGAAAATGAAGAAACTATTCGAAAATATACGGCATTTAAGAGGGTAAATATGAAATACAGAGGCAGATTCGGAGATTATGGCGGCTTCTATGTCCCCGAGGTTCTGATTCCGGTTTTGGAAGAGCTGGAAGAGGCTTTTTATCGTTTTTATGAAGACCGGCAGTTCGTGACGGAGCTTGCGGACCTTTCGAAAAACTACGCCGGCAGGCCCAGTCCGCTTTATCACGCGAAGAGATTCAGCGAGTACGTCGGTTTCAACGTGTATTTAAAACGCGAAGACCTGCTGCACGGCGGCGCGCACAAAGTTAACAATACGCTGGGCCAGGGTCTTCTGGCGAAATATATGGGCAAAACCAAGCTGATCGCCGAGACCGGTGCCGGACAGCACGGCCTGGCCACCGCCATGATCGGAGCCTTGTTCGGGATGGAGACCAAAATCTTCATGGGCGTCACCGATATCGAGCGGCAGAGCGTCAACGTCCACAAGATGAAGCTCTGCGGCGCTAAAGTCATCAGAGTAGAAGGCGGCACGGGGACATTGAAAGACGCCATCAACGACGCTCTTCGCTACTGGACCGCTCACGTGAGAGATACGTTCTACCTGTTCGGCTCGGCCTGCGGGCCCCATCCGTATCCGACCATCGTAAAGCATTTCCAGAGCTGCATCGGCACGGAGGCCCGGCAGCAGTGTCTCGACCAGATTGGCAGATTGCCTGATATGGTCGTCGCCTGCGTCGGCGGAGGCAGCAACGCTATCGGCATTTTCTCCGGTTTTTTCGATGACACAAACGTCCGGCTCATCGGCGTCGAGGCCGGCGGCAGGGGCATTAGCGAAGGCCGGCACGCAGCGACATTAGTAGCAGGGCGCGTCGGCATCCTGCACGGGGCGAAGGCCTATCTGCTCCAGGACGCCGAAGGCCAGGTCGATGAGACCGAGTCGGTCAGTGCCGGCCTGGATTATCCGGCTGTCGGGCCGGAGCATTGCCTGCTGAAAGATACCGGCAGGGCCGAATACGTCGCCGCTGAAGATGAAGATGTTCTGGACGTCTTCGAGCTGCTTTCCAGGACCGAGGGAATCCTGCCGGCACTGGAAAGCTCGCATGCCCTGGCTTACCTCGCTGGCCTGAAGGGCAAGTTGGCCCCCGAGCAAATCGCCGTCGTCAATCTCTCGGGCCGTGGTGACAAAGATGTTTCTATCGTGGAAAAATACAGGCCCTTGTTGAATGATTAGTGATTAATGATAAATGATTAATTCTTCGAAGAAGGATTTTTTGATGAAGACATATAAGCAGGTTTTCTCGGAACTCAAAGAGCAAAACAGGACGGCGTTGATTCCGTTCTTTGTAATCGGCGACCCGGATTTCGATACGAGTCTTGCCGTCATAAAAGCGTCAATCGATGCCGGGGCCGATATTTTGGAATTGGGCATTCCGTTCTCCGACCCGATTGCCGATGGTCCGACAATCCAAAAGGCCGGTATCCGAGCGATAAAAGGCGGAATGAATGTGGCAAAGGCCCTGGAGCTGGTCCGGAAGGTCAAGGAGCACAAGGACATTCCAATCGGCCTGCTGATGTACTACAACCTGGTTTACCAGTACGGGACCGAGAAATTCTTCGAGGATTTCCACGAGGCCGGCGTCAACAGCGTTTTAATCGCCGATTTGAGTATTGACGATGCGGACGAAATTACGGGCCCCGCCGCCTCGGCAGGCCTTGACACCGTCTTTATGGCCACGCCGGTCACCACTCCGGAGAGGATGAAACTTGTCGCTTCCAAAACCACGGGCTTTATCTATACCGTCTCGGTATTGGGCGTTACCGGCAGCAGGGAAAAACTCTCCGGTACGGTAGAAGGGCTCGTCGGCAAAATAAAAGAGCTGACGAGCGTGCCGGTCTGCGTGGGTTTTGGAATCAGCACGCCCGAACACGCCGCGGCGGTTGCTAAGGCCGGGGCCGACGGCGTTATAATCGGCTCGAAAATCGTCGGATTGATTGAGAGCAACTTAGGCGACCAAGATAAAATCGTTGCTGAGGTTTCGGCTTTCTTAGCTGGAGTTAAAAGCGCGATTTAACCCCGTCAAAAACAGTCTGACCGGCACTATAATTGCGGTTTCTCTCATATCTCTCGACAAATCATAACGGCCCGGCTCCCGGATCATTTAATCCATTATCATGTCCATAATTCAGCGATTTTGGGACTTTTTTCAGATTTCGGCAATAAAAACACCTTAATTTACGTCCTTGCATAACAGTCACCAGTATTAAGTCCGCTCTCCGAGTGGGAGCTGGTGGAATTTCAACCGTTCAACTTTTTGGAGGTCAGTATTATGAAAAAGCACCTGATTTCAATCGTCGCTGTTCTTGTGGTTCTGGCAGTGGTCCTGGTTTCGTTCGGCCAGCAACAAGGTTCCAGGCAAGGCCGTATGGGACGTGAAGAGCGGCTCAAAGCGATCGAGACGATTGAAGCACAACTAGCGAAACTCAAGGAAGGCGGCCAACGCCCGACTTTCGACCGTGAGAGCTTTCAGAACATGTCCGAGGAAGAGAGGACCAAATTCAGAGAGCAGATGATGAAGATCCGCCAGGAGCAGCAGAAAGTATATCAGACAATCATGGCACAGCTTGCCGGCATTCAGGGCCGAAGAGAGCCGGCTCCGGAAGGCGCACAATACATGATAATCAGCACTGCCGACCTCAAGCCAATCCAGGAAGCGGCAACCAAGGAGAAGGCCGAGGAGACGGGCAAGCTTCTTGCCAGGCTGGCTACCAGAGGTCAGGGCAGAGGATTTGGAAGCGGACGGCCGGGATCGGGCCAGGGCGGCCAGCGGGGCGGCCAACAGTAATAGCCGTAAAGATTTCTTCTTGCTAAAGCGCCTCGGCGAAAAATTAGCATCATAGCATCGTAAGCAGCAGTATAATAAACGACCTGCTCCGATACCCATCGGGGCAGGTTCGCTTTGGTATGAGAGGCTTTTTTTACGTCTGGAAGTGTGAGGCGAGTTGCACACGCTTCTGGCATTAGGTGGGTAGGAGATGTTTTCTGTTTACGTCCTTGTCTTACAACAGATATGATCGAGTCTGTAAAAAAAACTAATTTACAGAGTGGGAATTAGTTGGGTTGTAACCTTATTTATAGATTATTGCAATAAAAAGCTCTGTTTTTGCGCCCGTATCGTATATAGTGTATTTGGTCGTTAAATGTTGACTCCCACTAAGGGAATTAGACGAAATGTAACTTTTTAACTTGATTATATAGGAATTTGTTATTTTGGGTAATTTGGCAAAAATGGGCTGACTTTTAAGTCCCCGGCGAAGCCGGGATAAGTTCATTGATGATAATCGGGTAAGAATGAACCTTAAATTATTTGGGGCGATTGTCGCTGAAATATCTGATTCCGAAGAAGAATTTTCTTTGACTAATCCTTGGAAAAGTTGAGAAATATCGGAAATGATGCTCAGCGGCGTAGCTGAGCAGGGATAAATGAAAAATCTCAGTTAAAGAGAATTATAATCAAGGAAAGTGAAGGGATAGACAAATGAGAAGAGAATTTTGGTATAGTATTGCCTTGATGGCAACGATTAGCTTGTTTTGCCGTTCATCCTCTGGTCAAGAGAGGAATTTTATTCAGCCTTGTCCTGATGCCGGAGGTTATCGTAGTTGGCTTGGAGGACCGAATAAAAAGCATTTGGCGCACGATTATAACGCCCCAGAGGGTACGAAAGTAAAAGCTATCTCTGATGGCACTGTTTGGGAGAAATACACGAATATTTCCGGATTTGGAAGTGAAGGCAAACAGGGGCCAGCTATTTGGATAAAACACCGGCTTGCCAATGGAAAGTACTTCTACGCTTTATATGGACATGTAGAATCTACATCAGATGTTCGAAAGGGTATTAAGGTTAAGGGTGGTCAAATAATTGGGACCATAATAAGGTATTTGGATAAGGAAACAAAGACGGATGTTTCGCATCTCCATTTTGGTATATGGAATAGTGCGTCCGAACCTCCACATGACAAATTGGGATATGGACCTATCAGGTACTTCACAGATCCTATAAGATTCCTTGAGGAGAATAATCCCTATACTCAGCAAAAACCTGAATTGTCATTAGAGGAAGTCACCCCCGTGCTTAAATGGACACATGAGGAGATTGGAAAACCTGGTGTTATTTCCAGACCTTCAAAAGAAGGAGTTCTCTACTTAGATGTTGCAGGACCTGATGGCCCGAAATTGTATGCGATTGACATAAAATCTGGACAAATTTTGAAAACCCAGGAAATACAACCAGGATATCACCTATTAGGAATCTCACAAAACACCTTATATTTAGCCCCATTTTCTAAGACCTCCATTAACTTCGACCATCCGAACGGTTTTTCCTTTGGTTTTTTTGGTTCTTTGTTGGCTCTTGATAGAATCAATTGGACTCGGCTTTGGGACAAAGACTTTGATGATCTAAATAAATCGATCTTTCGACAAGAAAATAAGCTTTGGATGACAGAGAAAGGTATATTGTATAGCCAAATAATTGTTTCTGAAGGAGTCCCCAGGACAAATAAAGGACGAGGAAGGTTCGAATTGGTGCGTCCCGGTAAAACATATAAAACTGAGGTTTGTTTGTTAAATGAGATTACTGGTCAACTTCAGATACTTTGTAAACTAGAAAATGAAAAAGGTATCTTTAAACGTTCATTAAGTATTTCATATTCGAACTTTAAGGGTTTATCTACAGGCTTTGGCTTAGAGCAGCTTGGTAGTGTCTCGGCAAATAGGTCAATGGCTGATAGAAGAAGAAAGTATACAGTATCTATGCTTGACCTTCTTACTGGTCATGTTTTGTGGACAAAGGAGTGGTTGTTAAATGAAAGAAGCCCTTTTGGTGTTTGGGGACGACGGGAAGCAAATGGAAAGTTTTTTATGAAGGTGCCTGTGGATGTGGCTGTGGGAGAAATACCAAAATATTTGCGCATTGCTTCCATAGATATGAATAGTGGCCAGATAATGTGGGAAACTGAAGAGTTGTTCGATATAAATTATAGCCGATTTGCTGGGGCGACTAACAATGTCATGGTTATTTACAGTCAAATCAGCCAAGGAAATGTTGACTATACACTTTGGTATGGAATTGATGTTGTTGATGGAAAAATTCTCTGGAAAAAGTGGGCAATGGATGGAGTTGACTCTTTGTATATGAGTACGAGAACGAGTTATGTATGGACAGAAACAGTGGGTGAGATTATTTTAATCGGGAAAAGCGGGCGTTTGATTCTATTAAATGCTTTAACCGGTGATGTAATAGGCCAGCAAGAAAAATTTCCTACAGTACGAGCAAAGGACGGCCATACTGTCTACAAAGATATACTAGTCATAGAGACATCCAAGGGAATAAGGGCCTATCAAATTGGAATTCCGGGGACACCATAGGAATTCTATGAATTCCAGGAATTCAGGAATTCCGTGGACACCATATAATGGCACTAAGTTAAGCATATTTGATCGTCTCAGAGGCTTAGCCAGATGCCTCTTGATTGGAATTTTCGCTGATTTGGATGGCAATCCGCGAGTGATCGGCAGACGGATTGATATGGGTGCGTATGAATACCCGTTCATCTATGAAAAACCCGATGTAAGGATCGCATCCCGGGAGTTGGTGGAGATATTCGGAAAATCCGGTATTTTCTGCAGGTGAATTTGGAGCTTGGGATAATCGCATAAAAAGTATTTCTGTGTTGAAGGATCACGAAGAATTAGTTGCCAAATATAAGATGTGGTATGTAGGAGGAGAGACCCCATTCTTTGAAGGCGCCGGCATAGGTTACGCAACATCAACGGATGGGATAAATTGGATTAGAAATGAAAATAACCCGGTATTGGAGCCAGGAGAGTCATGGAATGCTGATGGTTTCAGCGGCATCTGTGTTATTAAAGACGGTCCGATTTACAAACTCTGGTATGAAGGTTCTGATAATGAAAGCACTGCACGTATTGGTTATGCGACATCATCAGATGGAATTAATTGGGATATAAACAACAGCAACCCTGTATTTTCTCCCGGATATAATGATGCCTGGGATAATGAAGATGTGGGAAATCCCTGTGTTGTTAAAGAAGGCTTGACATATAAGATGTGGTATTGGGGTGATAATGTTTTGACTGGTATCGATCAGGTAGGTCTTGCCGTTTCGAATGATGGAATTAACTGGCAAAGAGCCGGGAGTGGGCCGGTTATTGCGCCCGATCAAGACATTTCGTGGCAGGATGGCGAGGGAATAGGAACACCGCAAGTTTTAAGAGTTAATTCCGGCTACGTAATGGCATATCATGCAGCCGACCAGTCAGGAACTATCAGAATCGGATTAGCAACGTCCAGTGATGGCTTAGAGTGGAAAAAAGAACATAATCCTATATTAGACATCGGCAGTGACAATAGTTGGGAAAGTATCGGTGTTATTACGGGCTCACTAATCCAGGATGCATCGCATTTAAAGCTGTGGTACTTTGGGATTGATGCTTCAGAGATTATTAAAGTCGGATTGGCGGTCTCTTGTGATGACATAATCTTTGGCATTGAAGCCGATAACTGAGCCTTCTGACCCCTGTGGCCAATTCGTCTTTCTTGCGATATCGAGAATTGGGTATCGAGTTACATCTCACGGAGACCCTGCCATTGACTATTTACGATTTACTATTGATTATTTGATCTCTTCTCTGCATCCTCTGTAATACAATCTTTCAAAACGTTGTTTTTTATGCTCGATTTTTGTTTTGGTCACTCGTAACCTTTGTATTTGCAGCATTTTACGAAGCTTTTCTATAAGACGAACTTTTTGGTTGCGGCCAAGGGCGAAGCCCGAGGCTGCGCCAGGCCCTCTGTGGCATAACAACGAACGCCGTGTAATGGAGATTTATTTGGAATATGGCCGACTTTTTGTGCGGTAAATCGTATAATACTAAACTAAATGATTATTGATTAATGATAAATGATAGGTCCAATCACACAGCACGCAGTACGCAGTACGAATTTTAGCCCGAACCACTGGTGCCGGGTGAAAAAAAACCAAAATATTGAAAAAAACAGGTGAAAAAGAGTAGAAAACGACGAAAAATTGAGCTTAAGTTGAAAAAACAAACCCAATTTTCGAATGGGCAGAAAGAGCTTAAGTGTCTATATGAAAGGGTATTATGAAGATTTTCACGCTTTTGGTCGGCGAAAAAACAAACCCAATTCAAAGCCAATCAAAGCCAATATGCCAGCCTTCGGCCGGAAACTCTAAGTACTAAGCTCTAAATCCTAAATGAGTTGAAAGGTTGGGTCTGAGCTGGTGGAATCGGGATTTTGGGATTTTTAAGGGCGATAAAGCTCGAAAACCGGCGGGAAAGCTTGCGTTTGTGGATGAATTTGATATCCTATGTAGAGAAAAAGCTCATTTTGGCCGATTAGGGTAACTGGGCAAGAATTAAACTATTTTTGGAGACTAATGTTATGAAAAGGTATGTAGTGTCAATCGCCATTGTTCTGGCAGTTCTGATTGTGGCTTTCAACGCTTTTGGGCAAAATGAGCAGGTAGCCGGCCGGACAGAGCAACGGCAGGATATGAGGCAAAGATTCCAGAATATGTCGCCGGAAGAGCGAGAGAAATTCAGGGCTGAAATGCTCGAAAGAAGAAAGCAATGGGAGAATATGTCTGATGAGGACAGGGCAAAGCTTCAGGACCAAATGCGTGAAAGATTTGGCTCCAGGCCCGGAGGCATGGGACGTGATGCACAACTCAATTCGATCAAAGCGATTGAAGCACAGGTTGCCAAGCTAAAAGCAGCCATAGAAGTTGGGACGCCTGAAAATCGTAGCGAGTTTCGTGAGCTTTCTGCAGAAGACAGGGCCAAACTCAGAGAAAAGATGATGGCGGCAATGAGAGAGCGACAAATCGCAATTGGGGCGATTGAGCAAGAGCTTGTAAAATTTAAGGCTCCGGGCAGACGGGCAGCAGAACCTCCTGCGCGTCTTAGTGAGCTAAGGGAGATTCACAAGCTGGCTTTACGAGAAAAAGCCACACAGACGGCCGACCGTCTCGATAAGCTGATTGTCAGCTACCAGCGTGAATCCCAAAGCAGAATTCGGTCGCCGCAACAAAGACCTCGTGAAGGCGAGCCGGGGCAGCGCAGGGAAAGGCCGGTCAGACAGGAAAAAACTGAATAACAGATTCCGGCATAAAACACCTGAATTTAAGCTAAAGAGCTTCGACAGCAAGCATTTCCGGCTGCCGATACGAAGACGTTGCTTGAACTTTCGGGACGTTTAAAATCGCTTCGTTTCATAAAAGCTCGTTTTGCCAATGTATTTTTCAAGACGCATTGGCAAGAGCGAGCTTTTCTATTAGAATACGCAGCTATCAAGGCTCAAGTGTGGTTTGAATTGTTCGTATTCGCCTGTCATAAAATGAAAGGAAGTGAACGATGAGAAAATCCTGCATACCTTCAATCGTAACGGCTCTCGTAATCTGCGTATTCTTTGGATTAGGCCGGGCATCTCCCGCAACCGCCGCCGAGAGATTGACATACGTTGATCTTGTCGGTCGGCTTACGGATATGGAACATCTGGCGACGCTGCCCGCTACTGGCGAGAAATGCGTCCAGTGGTCGAGTTATGACCGGCGCAGCAAGTACGACAGTGCATCCGGCAAATATATCGACTGGGCGGCAAACGGCGACGGAGACGGCATCATCCGCAAGGAAGGAGACACACAGGTCTTCGCGGAGATAGAAGGTCCGGCGGTGATTTGGCGAATCTGGTCTGCGCTGGCCAACCAGGGGCACGTCAAGATATATCTCGATGGAAACGAGCAGCCCGTTGTCGATTTGCCTTTCGACGGTTATTTCAACTGCGAGAATAAGCCCTTCACGCGACCGGCCCTGGTGCACACGACCGCGCGCGGGCGGAATAACTATGTGCCGATTCCTTTCAAAAGATCGTGCAAGATCATGGGCGAAGGGGACTGGGGCAGGTATTATCACTTTACATACACAACGTATCCGAAGGGCACAATCCTGCCGACGTTCAAACGAGAACTCTCCGCTGCCGAATCGAAGGCACTCGACGAGGCGAATGAGATTCTTACTCGATCCGGCGTCAATCCTGCCGGCCGGCGGCGGGGGCAAGTCACTATTGAGGCCGAGCCGCTTACGGTTAAGCCCGGCGCAACCGCGACGGTTGCCCGGCTCAAGGGCAAGCGAGCCATTACGGCTCTCATGGTCAATATGGATTTACCTGAATCTCCCGATGACCGGGACATACTTCGTGAGCTTGTTTTGCGGATTTACTGGGACGGCGAATCGAAACCGAGTGTCTGCACGCCGCTGGGAGATTTCTTCGGGACCGCTCCGGGCGTGAACAGGTATAAATCCCTGCCTTTGGGTATGACGGAAAAAGGATTTTATAGTAACTGGTATATGCCGTTTGGCAAAAGCGCGCTGATAGAACTGGCTAATGATGGGGAGAAGGAACGCCAGGTTAGTTTTACAATCAGTCATGCTCCTGTTACAAAGCCGATTGAGAAGCTCGGAAGGTTTCACGCCAAGTGGCATCGAGATGATTTTCTGCCCGAAGATCCCGAGCGCCGGGTGATCGACTGGACGATGCTCAAGACGCAAGGGCGGGGGCGGTTCTGCGGCGTTATGCTGCACGTGTGGAATCCTCGCGGCGGATGGTGGGGCGAGGGTGACGAGAAATTCTTCGTGGACGGCGAGAAATTCCCCTCGACTATCGGGACCGGCTCCGAGGATTATTTCGGCTACGCCTGGTGCAACCCGGAATTGTTTACCAACTGCTACCACAATCAGACGATCAGCATGAGCAATCGCGGCCACATCTCCGTGAACCGCTGGCACATCACCGACAACGTGCCGTTCCAGAGTTCGTTCGAGGCCGCCATCGAGAAATATTATCCGAACAGCAAGCCGACGCTGTATGCTTCTACGGTGTACTGGTACCAGGCGGCCGGACAGAGCGATCCTTATGAGCCGGTGCCTGTCGAGCAGCGCAAAGGGTACTGGAGCGAAATAGAAGTCTTTAAAATCAAAGGCGCGCTGGAGGGCGAGAAGCTGAAAATCATCGCAAAGACGGCCGGCCGCGCCGAGTTGCAGGATATGTACGGCTTCGGTACCGGTTGGAGCGGTGATGCACACCTGTGGTGGATCGATGCCAAGCCGGGTGACACGCTCGATCTGGCTGTGCCCGTGGAGAAAACTGCGGCGTATCGTTTGAAAATGCAGCTTACAAAAGCGATTGATTACGGCATCGTTCAGATTTATCTGGACGGCAAAAAGCTCGGCAAACCGATCGACCTTTTCAACAACGGCGTGGTCGCGACCGGCGAGCTGGATATGGGTATTCACCAACTCGATAAGGGCGAGCATAAACTCAGGTTTGAAATTGTCGGCGCGAATGAAAAGGCCGTGAAAAACTATATGCTCGGGCTCGATTATATCAAGCTTCAAGAAGTCGGGGCAAGTTTCTATCTGCCGGAGAATCCTTCTTATACGATTCTTGAATCGGCGAGGGACTCCGTGCGTTTTGCGGAGGGCACTCTCGTCCCTTTTGAGGGAAGGCTGGCGTGCAAATCGAGCTTTGTGGACCAGGCCGGCGAGATAATGCACTGGCACGATTTTGGCGACCTTGAAGGACCCGGCTGGGCGGCGAACGCCGTCGGCGGCGCTTACGAATTATATATGTTTGCCATGCACGACGGAGATCCGGCCCTGGCGAAAAAAGCGATTTTGCTGCTGAACCATGTTCTGGAAGACGGATTCATCGATTATGATACCGGATTTATCACCGGCTATCGTGACATGGCGAAGAATGAATTTTGCCTCAATTACCAGCACAAAAGCAACTGGTTTTGTCCCGGCTCAATGGCGAAGATTGCCTACCAGCTTCTTATCTTCGGCGACCTTCTGGAGGGTGAAAGAAAAAACAAGATGCATCAGGCCGCCGCGAAATGTGCGGCGTGGATCGAAGCTAATATAAAATCGACATCCAACGGCTGGTATCCGCGGCGCTGCAAGCCGACCGGCGAGCATTACCCGCAAAATGCCTACGGGGATGGCGATATTCTCTTCGAGAAAAGCGCCGATGGGCTGTTTATCATTCAATTATGTACCGGCCTGACGCAGCGGGGTCTGGCCGATTACAAAGACACAATAAAAGATAAGATTGGAGCATTCATTAAAGCGGGGGGGATATTCGGCAGCATTAATCACGATACTTATGACGAGCATGAAAACGTTGCGTACTCCGTGGCGTTTCGCGTCCTGCGAGAAGCGGCCAGGCTGCTCGGCGACGAAACAATCCGCAATTTTGCCTATGATAAATGTCTTGCCGGCCTGGAGCAGTTCAAGATGACCGATGACAGAAACGGCGTGCAGACTAAAGGCCTGCTCTACATGGAAAAGAGCTGGGACACGTCGTACCTTTGGGAGAATGCCGAAGCGGCACTGGCGTATTTCGAAGCTTATATCGATACCAATAATGAGTCATATCTTGCCGATGGGCTGACCATCCTGCGGGCGATTGCCAAACATCATCACGGCCGGCATGGTTTCCTGACCGAAGGTGTGGACTGGAACAACCACGTGGGCAAACAGCATCATTTCGACGAAGCCGAATACGGGGACATCAAGTACACCGAACCCCTTCTGAATAACCTGCATATTGTGGAGCCGACCCTGTTGGTAATTAAACTTAAACATGGGGCCCCTGATACGCTGAACCGTTAAGTAAAATTGTTTCATCGACGAAAGAAATAAGAGGTATTGAACGATGAGAAAATTATGGATGACAGTAGTTGGGATTATGGTTTTCAGTTCTTTTCCGGTGATCCAGCACACGGCACGTGCCGCCGGGGAGCGAGAAAAATATCTGATTCCCGCGAATAAGAAGCTCTCGCCGGATACGATGAAGCGGCTCTTCGAGCGGGGACAGCAGCGATTCTATCGCGGCAAAGATATTGAGACGATCGGGATGCCGGTCGGCGGGATCGGGGCGGGCCAGCTATATCTTAGGGGCGACGGCACTTTCGCCCTCTGGCAAATCTTCAATCGCCACGTTTTCAGCGGTTATGGCGCAAAAAATTACCGGGCATACCGGCCGGATTCGCCCGTCGATTCCGGTTTTACCGTCGTCGTGAAAAAGGACGGCAAGACTTCCGCAAAGACTTTGGACCGGGATTTCGGGACAGTGGATTTTGCCGGTGAATATCCGATTGCTTTTGTTCGATACAGTGATGATGCTTTCCCGGTGAAGGTCTCAATGACGTGTTCATCGCCCTTTATTCCGCTGAACGCGAAAGATTCTGCTCTGCCGGCTACGATGCTAAGCGTCGTCGTGGAGAATGTTTCCGATGAGAATGTCACTACCGGCATTGTAGGCTGGCTTGAGAACGCCGTCCTGATTGATTCGGCCAAGGCGGTTAACGCTCTGCGCCGAACCCGGATAGTCAATGAAAAAGAACGGACCCTGATTGTGCACACGGCCGAGAAGGCACCTTTACCCAAAGAGGCCGCGGAACCTCGGGCGAAAATCGTGCTGGCCGATTTCGAGGGCCCGGACTATGGAAAATGGGAGGCGGCGGGAGAAGCCTTCGGCAAAGGTCCCGCAAAGGGCACACTTGCCAGTCAGCAAGAGGTTAGCGGTTTTCTGGGAAAAGGGCTTGTCAATACGTTTCTGGGCGGAGACGGGCCTGGCGGTACGCTAACCTGCCCGTCATTTAAAATCTCGCGCAAGTTCATCAACTTTTTAATTGGCGGCGGCGGTCATGCCGGCCAGACCTGCATCAACCTGATTATAGACGGCAAGGTTGTACGCACGGCGACCGGCAAAAATAACGAAAAGCTCGAATGGTATTTCTGGAACGTGCAGGAATTCGAGGGCAAGACGGCAAAAATCGAGATAGTCGATAAACATTCCGGCGGCTGGGGGCATATCAACATCGACGAGATCGAGATCTCGGACAATTCGCACGAAGGACCGATAGGGCCGATTGAAAAACTTCCCGACTACGGCTCGATGGTGCTGGCTCTTTTGGAGAATGGGGCTTCGTCTCAGGAAGCGAACACACTTCTTGATGCTGTTGGCGATCGGGATGTAAAACTCCACGCCGAAGAGGATATTTCGTATCCTGTCACCAGCAGGCGCAGTGCTGCAATTGCGAGCCGAACCTTCGAATTGGAGCCTCACGCCAGACATGTCTTTAAATTTGTTTTGACCTGGTTCTTTCCGAATCACGAGCACGGCCATGAATACGCTAACCGCTTCAACAGTGCCGCCGAGGTCGCTCATTACGTCTCGGACGACTGGAGCCGCCTTACCGGCGATACAGCAAAATGGTACAAGACATACTACGTGAACAGCACGCTGCCCCGGTGGCTGCTCTTCCGCCTGCATTCGACCGTGAGCAACCTGGCTACGGGGACGTGCCAGTGGTGGCAGAACGGCCGATTTTGGGCATGGGAAGGGGTCGGCTGCTGCGAGGGCACTTGTACCCACGTATGGAATTATGCGCACGCTCCGGCCCGCTTGTTCCCTGAGCTT
>Ga0268285_1000552_pt1 | contig 21347 bp, 32 predicted proteins | sample saktaG_2_FD_190144 | JGI IMG/M metagenome (GOLD analysis project Ga0268285, IMG submission 190144) | Saline water microbial communities from Sakinaw Lake, British Columbia, Canada - sak_2013_06_06_120m | ecosystem: Environmental > Aquatic > Non-marine Saline and Alkaline > Saline ... | reverse complement strand
GAGGTTATTTTGAATGAAACCAATAGTAACTGAAAAAGCTGTTATGATGATTGAAGCACAAAACATTCTTACTTTTGAGACAAGTAAAATTAAAACAAAAGAAGAAATAAAAAAAGAATTTGAAGAAGTTTTTAATGCAAAAGTTCAGAAGATTAGAACCTTGGTTAAAGGAAATAAAAAATATGCTTATATTAAATTAAAAAAGGAATTTCCAGCTATTGACATAGCAACGAAATTAGGATTAATGTAAAATGGGAAAAAGAATAATCTCACAGCGAAGAGGAAGAGGGACCCATACTTATAAAGTTAAAAGAAAAGCTTTTAAATTTAAGATTCAATATCCTCCAAAATTAGAAGGAGATATGGAAGTAATTAAACTCTTTAATTCTCCAGCTCATACAGCACCTTTAGCAAAAATAAAATATTCTGCTGGAACTTTTTACATCCCTGCAACAAAAGGAATGTTTGAGAGTCAAAAAATAAAATCTGGTGGAAAAGAGATTAAAGAGGGGAATATAATTGAGTTAAAGAATATTCCAATGAAAACACCTATTTATTGTATAGAATCTAGACCAGGAGATGGGGGCAAATTTATGAAGAGTGGGGGGAACTCAGCAGAAATTAATCGGATAACTGAAGATTCTATTTTTGTATTATTTCCTTCAAAAAAAGAAAAGAAGTTAAACTCAAATTGCCGAGCAATTATTGGGGTTAGTGCTGGAAGTGGTAGGCTTGATAAACCAGTTATGAAGGCTGGGAAAAAACACCATATTAAAAGATCAAAAAGTAAACTATGGCCTAGGACATCTGCAGTAAAGATGAATGCAATAGATCATCCATTTGGTTCAGGTAGAGCAAAGAATGTAAAAAGTAAGATTGCAAAAAGGAATGCTCCTCCTGGAAGAAAAGTTGGACTATTAAGACCAAGAAGAACAGGTAAGAGGAAATAATAATGGAAATAAAAAAGAAAGAATTCACATATAAGGGATTAGCAATAGAAGAATTGAAAAAATTAGATGTTCGAGAATTTGCAAAATATTTAAGATCAAGACAAAGAAGAACTGTTCTTAGACAATTCCAAAAGATTGAAAACTTTATCAATAGAGCGAGAGAAAAACAAGATAAGGATAAAAAGATTAAAACTCATCAAAGAGATTTAGTTGTTGTTCCACAAATGGTTGGAATGAAAATCTCAATATATAATGGGAATACTTTTGTTCCTGTTGAAGTTAGTGGTGAAATGCTTGGACATAAATTTGGGGAATTTTCTCCAACAAGAAACAGAGTTAAACACAGTAGTGCTGGGGTAGGAGGAACTAAAGGTACTAGAGCAAAAGCCAAAAAATAAAAATGACAGAAAAAAATTACAACCCGCAACAAAAAGAAAGAAAATCTATGAAAAAGCAAGAAATAGTTGGAAAAGTAAAAAAACCAGAACAACAAATTGAAGCTCCAAAAAAAATAGAAAGAAAACCAACTGAAATTGTAAAAACAGAAGAAAAAAAAGCAGTTGAAGTCCCAAAAGATGTAGAAAAAAAACCAACTGAAATTGTAAAAGAAGAAAAGAAAGAAGTTAAAAAAGAAGTTCCAAAAGTAAAAAAGACAGAAGTTTCTGTAAAAGGAATTAATTTGTCTATCTCAACTAAAGATGCTAAATTTGTTTGTAAATTTATTGTGAAAAAGAGGATTGGAGATGCTATTAGAGATTTAGAACAAGTAGAAGCTGGGAAAAAGGCTGTTCCAATGAGCGGAGAAATACCTCATAGAAAAGGGAAAGGAATTTCTTCCGGAAGATTCCCAAATAAACCTGCAAAGAACTTTATAATCTTACTAAAGAGTTTAGCTGCAAATGCGAATGAGGGTAGTTTGGATGAACCAATCATTGTGGAAGCAATTGCTAACATGGCTGCAAGACCTTATGGAAGATTTGGGAGAACACAGAAAAAAAGAACACATGTGAAGATAATTGCAAAAGAAAAATCAAAAATCAAAAATAAAAAGGAGAAGAAAAAGTAATATGGAAGAAAGAAATATTGTAAAATTTAAGAAAGAAGAATTTGCAGTTAGAGAATATATTAAGACCTCTTTAGGAAAAGGTAAGATAAGTAAAGTTAAGATAGAATATACTCCTGTTGGTGAAAAAATAATTATCTCTACAAACAAGCCTGGTTTAATAATTGGAAGAGGCGGAGAAAAGATAATGGAATTAACAACTATCTTAAAAACTAAATTTAAATTGGAAAACCCCCATGTTGAAATTGATGAAATAAAAGAACCTGAATTTGATGCACAAATAAATGCAGACGAAATTGCACTTTCTTTAGAAAGATTTGGTCCATTAAAATTCAAGGTGGTTTCATATAGAACATTACAAAAGATAATTAGTGCTGGTGCTTTAGGTACTGAAATAAGACTAAGTGGTAAACTTCCAGGTTCAAGGGCTAAATCATGGAGGTTTGCTCAGGGATATTTAAAGAAAACAGGGGATAGTGCAAAAGTGGTTGATAGAGCCCAATCAAGAGCACAAACAAAACCAGGAACCGTTGGTGTAAAAGTTAGTATTCTTTCTCCTCATGCAATATTAAAAGATAGAATTAAAATTGATGAAGAATTACTTCAGAAATTAAGAGCTAATTCAGAGGCCCCTGTAAAAGAAGAAAAACCTAAAAAGAAAATTAAACCTTCTAGAAAGAAGAAATGAAAGCTAAAGAAATTAGAAATATGAGTAAAGATGATAGAGAAAAGAAATTAAAAGAATTGAAAATGGAGTTAATCAAATCAAAAACTGCAGCTGCTAAGACTAATAGCAGTAAAACACGTCAAATTAAAAAAATGATTGCAAGAATACTCACACTCAACAAATAACATGGAAATATGTCCAAAATGTGGCTTGCCTGAGCAAGCATGTGTATGCGAACAAATGATTAAAAGTTCGCAAAGGATAAAAGTAACTACAGATAAGAAGAGATATGGTAAAATAGTTACTGTAGTTAGTGGATTCGAAAACGACATCGATGTAAAGAAGATCGCAAAAAGCCTAAAAAATGAATTGGCTTGCGGGGGAACTTACAAAGATAATGTGATTGAACTTCAAGGAGACCATGTAAAGAGAATAAAACCTCTTTTAGTTGGTTTAGGGTTTGCAGAAGATTCAATAGAAGAATAAGCATACACAAAAATAAAACAGAAAATGGAAAAGAAAGAAAAAATGGAAAAAGGGAAAAAAGCAAAAATAGCTGAAAGCTCGCCGAATATGGTCGCTTCGCTTAAAGAAGCAAGAATAGCTGAAGCTGTATGTGCTGACAAAGATTGCCACAAACATGGTAATTTAAAAGCTAGAGGAAGGGTCTTTGAAGGTAAAGTTATTAAGAAATTCCATAAAAGAGTAGTTATTGAATTTGAAAGAATGATTTATGTTAGAAAATATGAAAGATATGCTAAATCAAGAACAAAATTACATGCTAGATTACCTGTTTGCATGGAAAAAGAAATTAATTTGGGAGATTTAATAAAAATCCAAGAATGCCGACCACTTAGTAAAATTATTCATTTTGTGGTTATTAAAAAAATTAAAGATGCAGAGGAAGTAAAACAATGAAACCAATAGGTGCAAGAGCAACTGCTGGATTAAATCTAGGAGCAGTCATGGTGTCTTCTGATAATAGTGGAGCAAAGATTGTTAGATTAGTTTCAGTAAAAAGAAGTAAAGCTAAAAAAGGAAAGCAAGTATGTGCGAAAATGGCTGATTGGGTAAAAGTTAGTGTTAAAAAAGGATTACCTGAGATGAAAGGGAAAGTATTTGATGCTGTTATAATAAGACAAAAAAAACCTTATAGAAGATTAACTGGAGAAAGAATTGCTTTTGAAGATAATGCAGTAGCAATCTTAAAAGATGAAAAAGGAAATCCAAAAGGGACCCAAATTAAAGGGCCAATTGCAAGGGAGGTTATGGAGCGATGGCCATCTGTGGCAAAAATCGCTTCAATTGTATATTAAAATGATGAGTAAAAATAAATATCTCTTGCCAATAAAAGAAGAAAAATTTCCTTATGTGGTTATCGATAGCCCAGCACACATAATAGTTAAAGAGGGTGAAAAAATTTATGATTTAACAAAAGCTATGGATTTTACTTGTAAAGAAGGAACAGAAATATACGCTGCATTGAGCGGGAAAGTAACATTTATTCTTGATAAGGTAAATAAAACTTGGAATCAGGATGCTAGCCCTCCAGAAGAAGCAATGAAATCTGAGGAACAAGATGGAAACTATGTAGTAATAGAACACTCTAATAAAGAGTTTACTATTTATTCCCACCTTAGTTTACACAGCATAAATGTTAAAGAAGGAGAAAATGTAAAAACAGGACAATTGTTAGGACATTCTGGAAATACTGGTTGGTCTATGGGTCCCCACCTACATTTCATGGTTCACAATTTCCCAGAAGAAAATAAAGGGGGATACAAAAGTTTAACTCCAAATTGGGGGAAGGAACTTGAAGAAAGATTGAAGGAAAAAATAATATCCTTCAAAAAAATTCCTAAAAAATACTTAAAATGAAAAAAGAATTTTCAACAGCGTGGAAGTCGAGTAAACAACCTCGGAAACAAAGAAAATATGTAGCTAAAGCTCCATTACATATAAAAAAGAAACTTGTAAGTGTAAATTTATCTAAAGATTTAAGAAAGAAACATGAAAAAAGAAATTTGCCTGTCAGAAAAGAAGATGTTGTAAAGGTTAAAAGAGGGAAGTTTAAAGGAAAACAAGGAAAAGTATTATCAGTAAAGTTAAAAATGCAGAAAATAACAGTTGAGGGTATTCAAGTTAAGAAATTAGATGGTTCAAAAGTGAATGTAAATTTAAGACCTTCAAATCTTCAAATTATTGAATTGAATTTAGAAGATAAAAAAAGATTAAAAAAGAAAGAAATTAAAACAGGAGAAAAAGAAAATGCACTTGAAAAGACAAAAAGTTCCTAAAAATTGGCCAATAGAAAGAAAAGGCACAGCATACATAGTTAGACCCAATGCAAATATCTCTAATGGAATACCAATATTAGTTGCTTTAAGGGATATGTTAAAATTAGCCCAAAATAGAAAAGAAGTAAAGAAAGCTATCCATGCTAAAAATCTTTTATTAAATGGATTTCCTGTAAAAGATGAGAAAAATAGTATTTTATTATTTGACACTCTTACAATTGTTCCTTCAAATGAGAGTTATAAGCTTTCTTTATCTGAAAAAGGGAAATTCCAGATTGAAAAGATTAATTCCGGAGAAGAAACACATAAAGTAGCTAAAGTCATTAATAAAAAGACTTTGAAAGGTAAAAAAACCCAATTAAACTTAAGCGATGGAAGAAATTTCTTGTCTGATATTGAATGCAAGGTTAATGATTCTGTTTTAATTAATTTAAATAAAAAGAAAATAGAAAAATGCCTTCCATTAAAAGAAAAAGCAGATGTTTTGGTTTTTGCAGGAAAGCACGCAGGAAAAAAAGCAAATATAGACAAAATAGATCAAATAAGAAAGATGGCAGAATTAACTTTTGAAGATAAAAAGATTAATGTTCTAATTAAACAATTAATAATACTAAAATGAATAAAATGAGAGAAATCAAAATAGAGAAAGTTGTTCTAAGTGTAGGTGGAATTGCAGAAGAATTAGAAAAAGGATTTAAACTTCTTAAATTATTAACTGGCAGAAAACCTACAAAAACAAGATCTACAAAAAGAATCCCTACTTTGAATGTTCGACCTAACTTAGAAATTGGGGCTGTGGTAACTATTAGAAAGGATTTTGAAGAACTTTTGAAGAGACTTTTAGTTACTATTGATAATACTTTAAAGAAAAAACAAGTAAGCGAGAATAACTTTTCTTTTGGTATAAAAGAGTATATCGAAATCCCCGGAGCAGAATATCAAAGAGATATTGGAATAAGAGGATTTGATGTTACAATTGTATTTAAGAGGAGTGGCAGAAGAGTTAAATTAAGAAAGATAAAAAAAGGAAAGGTGTCAAAAAGACAAGCAATTACAAAAGAAGAAATAATCAAATTTATGGAGGAAAAATTCAATACTGAATTTACTTAAGATGACAGCAAGTGATTGGAAAAAAATATTGAAACAACTGGAGAACAAACCAGAGGTAAGAGCAAAATTCCTAAAACATTGTAAACCAAAAGATAGAAAAATGGGGATTGCTGCAAAAAAATGTGAAAGGTGCGGCAGATATGGCGCACATATAAAATCATACGGATTAAATTTATGCCGACATTGCTTCAGAGAAATTGCTGTAGAAATCGGTTTTACAAAATATAGTTAAAATGAGTCAAGATATTGTTGCTGATGGATTAAATATGATAAGAAATGCCAAGAAGGCAAGAAAAGAAATAGTGGTAATCAAAAGAATCTCAAATCTTTTAATAGAAGTTTTAAAGATTATGAAACAAAAAGGAGCAATAAAGAGATATAAAATAGATGGAGAAGAAAAATCTTTAGAAGTAACTCTTGGGGATTTATTTGAATGTAAAGCCATTAAACCGAGATTTAGTGTTGGAAAAGGGGATGTTGAAAAATATAGGAGAAGATATTTGCCTGCAAGGAATATTGGGGTAATGGTTATATCAACTAACAAAGGACTAATTACACATGAAGAAGCTCAAGAAGAACAAATTGGAGGAAGCTTAATTGCTTACTTTTATTAATGAAAAGAGAAATTATACAAGAAATTGAAATCCCAGAGGGTATAGAAGTAAATATAGAAGAAAATAAACTTATTGTTAAAGGTCCAAAGGGAGAAAATGAAAGAGAATTCAGAATAGGTAAACTTGATTTTCATAAAAAAGATAATTTAATTATTTTGGGGGATAAGAAAGCTTCAAAAAACGAAAAGAAGATTATAAACACAATTGCCTCACATATAAGAAATATGATTAAAGGGGTAGGAGAAGGTTTTGAATATAAGCTAAAGATATGTTCAAGTCACTTTCCTATGACTGTAGATATACAGGATAATGATGCTACAGTGAAAAATTTTATTGGCGAGAAAATTCCTAGAAAACTAAAGATTCCAAAGAATGTTGAAGTGGATATCCAAGGAGATATAATAACTATTACTTCAAATGATAAAGAATCTGCAGGACAAGCTGCAGCTAATTTTGAAAAGGCGACTAAAATTAGGAATAAGGATCGTAGAGTGTTTCAAGATGGAATTTTTATAACAAATAAAGCAGGGAGGGATATGTAATGAACTTTTTAAGAAGAATATCAAACAGATATTCTAAATTAGGAAAGAGAAGGAAGAAAAAACAAGTTTGGAGAAGACCTACTGGAAGAGATAATAAAATGAGAGAAAGAAGAAGAGGGTATCCTGCTAGAGTTAGTATTGGATATAAAAATACAGATAAAGAAAAAGAAATTGTTATACAAAATCCAAAAGAACTTGAGAAAGTTAATAAAAAATTAACTATTGTTGTCGGGAATGTTGGAAAGAAAAAGAAAATAGAAATAGCAAAAAAAGCAAAAGAATTGAAAATTCAATTATTAAATTTAAACATAAATACTTTCCTTGAGAAAAATAAACCAAAGAAGGAAGAAATCAAGAAAATTGATAAAAAATTAGAATCAAAAGAGAAACCTATAGGGGATAAAAAATGAATTTAAGTAAAAAGAAATTACTCGCTGTGAAAACATTAAAAGTTGGGAAAGCTAGAATTGTATTTGTAAAATCAAGATTAGAAGATATTAAAGAAGCTATAACAAAACAAGATATTAAAGATCTTCAAAAAGAAGGTGCAATAATTGTAAAAAACATTAAAGGTAGAACAAAGAATTTAAAGAAGAAGACGAAAAGGAGCACAGGTAATATAAGAAAAAAAGTAAACAAAAGAAAAGAAAATTATGTTATTATGACAAGAAAATTAAGGAAATATGTTAGAGAATTAAGAAACCATGGGAAATTGACAAGAGACGAAGCTTTAGAGATTAGAAAAAAGATAAGAAACAAATATTACAAAAGCTTAGGAAATTTAAAAGAACATATTAGGAGGGAAAAGAAATGAAAGTAGGAAAAAGAAGAAGAAAAGAAGCAAAAACAGATTATATGAAGAGAATAAAACTCTTAAAAAGTAATTCTCCGAGACTTGTATTTAGAAAAACGAACAAATACCTTATTGTCCAATATGTTGTTAGCAAGGAAGCCCAAGATGAAATAAAATTAGGTGCAAATTCTAAAGAATTATTAAAGTTTGGTTGGCCAAAAGAATTTACAGGAAGTCTTAAATCTATTTCTGCTGCATATTTACTTGGTTTACTAATAAGTAAGAAAATAAAAGAAAATAAATTGGAAAAACCTATAGTTGACTTTGGGATGGTTAAGATGCTTCATAAAACAAAAACATATGCTTTCTTGAAAGGATTAAAAGATAGTGGTTTAGATATTCACTGTGAAGATGAATTTTGTCCTGATGAAAGTAGGCTAAAAGGAGAACATATGAAAAATAAAATCCCTTTTGAAGAAATTAAATTAAAACTAACAAAATAAAATGACAAAAGAAATAACTGAAAAAGGCTCTGAACAAATTCAGGCTTCGTCCTTGAAAAATCAAGAACGAGACGAATATGCTGAAATTCCGGAAGAGGTCTTAGACAACTCAGATTTAGAAGAACTAAAAGAAATGGAAAAGGAGAAAGAGGTTGAAAAAAGACCACGAGGAAGGAGAGGAGAACCCACAAGAGAAGAGATAATTGAAGCTTGGGATCCTAAAACAAAATTAGGAGAAGAAGTAAAATCTGGGAAAGTTAAAAATATTGATGAGATATTGGATGGTAAAAGAAAGATTTTAGAATCTGAAATTGTTGATTCTTTAGTTAATTTAAAATCTGATTTATTATCTATTGGCCAATCAAAAGGTAAATTTGGAGGTGGAAAAAGAAGGGCATGGAGACAAACTCAAAGAAAAACAAAAGAAGGAAATGTTCCTACATTCTCTACAATGGCTGTTATTGGGGATGAAAATGGACATGTTGGTATTGGCTCTGGAAAAGCAAAAGAAACTCTTCCTGCAAGAGACAAAGCAATAAGAAAAGCAAAATTAAACATAATAAAAGTAAAAAGAACTTGTGCTGGTTTTGATTGTGATTGTTCTGAATTGCACACTGTGCCATTTAAAGTTACAGGAAAAGCAGGTAGTGTTAAAGTCACATTAATTCCTGCCCCACAAGGAACAGGATTAGTTGTTGGAAATGAATTAAAAAAGATATTAAAATTTGCAGGAATTAAAGATGTTTATAGTAGAACATCTGGAAGAGTAAGAACTACTTTTAACCTCATTAAAGCGTGCGTGCACGCTCTTGAGAAGACTAACTTGGAGGTTAAAAGACAATGATAGCAATAATAAGAATAACAGGAGAAGTTGGTTTAAGAAAAGAGATAAATGAAACTTTTAATAGATTAAGATTAAGAAAAAAATATAGTTGCATAGTTTTTGAAAAACCTACTAAGGAACAATTAGGAATGGTAAATAAAGTGAGAGATCTTGTTGCTTTCGGGGAGATAAGCCCTGAAATGTATAAGAAACTTTTAGAAAAGAGAAAAACTAAGATTAATAATTTTTTTAGACTTCATTCTCCGAGAGGAGGAATTAAAACAAAGTTGCATTTTCCAAAAGGAGTTTTAGGAGACCATAAAGGAAAAATAGATGAATTAATTGGGAGGATGTTATAAAATGGAACTTAAAGAATATCAAGAGCTTTGTAAATTAACTGCTAGAAAAGGTGAAAGTGTTAATGATGATTTATGTAATTGGGGACTAGGAGTTTCTGGTGAAGCAGGGGATATCGCAAGCTGTATTAAAAAATTAGTTTTTCATAAAAATGATGCTATTAAAGAAGGGATAAAAGAAAACATAGGCGATATGTTATGGTATACTGCAATGATATGTAATTCCTTAGGTTGGGACTTTAGTGAAATACTTGAAGAGAATATTAAAAAATTAAAAGAAAGATATCCTCAAGGATTTAGTGAAGTTGACGCACAACGTAAAGGAACTATGGTAAAATGGAGTGGTAAAGACGAAAACATGGAGAAATTAAACTAAAATGACAATCAAAACTAAAAAAAGGAAAAAATCTTCGAGAATGCACGGACAAAATATGGGTACTCATGGTTGGGGTGCTAGAAAAAAACATAAGAAAACCGGTCATAGAGGAGGAAAAGGAATGTCTGGTAGTGGGAAACGAGCAGACCATAAAAAGACTTTAGTTACAAAACTTTATGGAGGAAACTATTTTGGAAAACAAGGAATTACTAGCAAAGGAACTCAAAAAGATAAAGGTAATAGAATAAATCTTCAAGCTATTGAAAAAAATCTTGAGAAATATGGAAAGAAAACAACTAAAGGATTTGAAATTAATTTGAAATCATATAAAATACTCGGGACAGGTGAAGTAAAAAGTAAATTAATTATAACGGCTAAAGAAGCTTCTAAATCAGCAATTGATAAAGTGAAAAAAGCAGGTGGAGAAATTATACTTCCTGTAAAAAAAGAGAGGACTGTCCTTAAAGAAAAACAAAAAGTTGAAAGCTCTCCGAACGTAGTCGCTTCGCTTAAAGAAACAAAGAATAAGGAAAAGAAATAATCATGGATTTTAAAAACATATTTAGTTTAATTCCTGAAGTTAGAAAACCTGATGAAAAAAAACTCGGGTTTAATGTTAAACTTAAATGGACTCTTATTGTCTTGGTTTCTTTTTTTATCTTAGCAAATATTCCTCTTTTTGGATTATCTGTAAATGCTCTTGAGAGATTCCAGTACTTAGCAATTATTATGGGGACTGATTTTGGAAGTATTATCTCCTTGGGTATTGGGCCTATTGTAATGGCCTCTATTATTCTTCAATTATTAGTTGGTTCTGGAATTCTAAATATTGATACTAATAGTGCAGAAGGGAAAAAGTTTTTCCAAGGAATTCAAAAATTACTAGTATTCTTTTTTATTATCTTTGAAGCACTAATTTATGTATTGATGAAAGGTTTACAGCCTATTCCTGGGCTTGGATGGATATTAATTCTGCAACTTATACTGGGAGGTCTGGCAATTTATTTTATGAATGAACTCTGTGAAAAATGGGGATTTGGCTCAGGAGTAAGTTTATTTATTGGGGCAGGAGTTAGTTGGAGATTATTCACAAGTGCTTTTCAATTTATAAATCTCCAAGGAAGAAATTGCCTTCTTGATTTTGGAAATACTCCTTGTTCAGGTAAGGTCTTTGTATTAATCCAATCAATTATTAATAAATATCCTATTGAATTTGTATCTGCAGTAGCTGTATTAATTGCAACTGTTTTAATCTTCTTAATGGTTGTATGGGCTCAATCATTAAAAGTTGAAATTCCTTTATCTTTTGGAAGACTTAGAGGTTATAGTATGAAATGGCCCTTATCTTTCTTTTATGCTTCTGTTATTCCTGTTATTTTAGTTGCAGCCCTAATAGCAAATATCTCTTTGTTTGGAGGATTAATAGAAAATGCCGCTGCCCCCTGTTTTATTGATGGAGGGGTTTGTGTTGGGGGGGCTAAATTTGCATCTTATTTTACTTGGGTAGGACATTTTGTAGGAGGTCAACCTGTATCTGGTTTAGCATTTTGGATGGGATCAACAAATCTCTTAGACCTATTTATTAGGGGAGGTTTTTTGCCAAGGTATTTATTTCAAGGAATAACTCATATCTTGTTTTTTATGGTGCTTTGTGCATTGTTCTCTGTATTTTGGGTTAAAACATCTGGAATGGATTCTAAAGCTCAAGCACAAAAGATTGCATCTTCTGGTTTACAAGTAGCTGGTTTTAGACAAGATATTAGAGTATTAGAAAGTATTTTAGACAGATATATTATGCCTTTAACTGTGATGGGTGGTGCAGCTATTGGTTTATTAGCAGCAGCCACAGATCTTTTAGGTGCTCTTGTTTCAGGAACAGCTATATTACTAGTAATTATGATTATGTTTCAGTTTTACCAAAACATTGCTCAACAACATATGACTGATATGAATCCTGCAATGAGGAAGTTTATGGGAAGTGGGTAGGTTTAAAAGTTAAACTAAATTTAACATAAAATGGACAAAGAAGGAAAAGAGGGAAGTTTTAGACCAATTATTATTGTGATGCTTATTTCATTAGTTATTGCTGGTTTGTGGGATAAAGTCTTTATTATAAAAGATTCTATTCATGCTATCTTAGACCCTAGTGCTGGTGCTTTATTGCTTTGGGATGTTAGTTGGGGTATGACTATTATTATTCTTGTTGTAACCTTAATTGTAACTTTAGCTCAAAAATATGCTACTGACCAAGAAGCATTGAGAGAATTGAAAAAAGAGCAAAAACAAATTCAAGAAGAAATGAAGAGATTTAAAGAGCATCCTGAGAAATTAATGAATCTTCAAAAAACACAAATGAAACTTTTGCCAAAACAAATGAAGTTAAGTATGAGGGCTATTGCATTCACAGGTGTTCCGCTTATTTTATTTTTTAGATGGTTCCAAGATTTTTTCATTACTTTGGGGGATGTTAAGTTCTTTGGAATAATTGGTAGTTGGTTTTTATTTTATCTAATAATTGCTATGGTCTTTGGAGCAATTCTAAGAAAATATTTGAAAGTTGTTTAATTAAAATATTTTGAAAGTTCTTCTTTAATATTTACTTTCTTGTGTTCATTAAGCTTTTTGACAATCTCTGAAAGTTTATCTGTTGCTTGACCTAATTGTTCTGTACTAACTCCTCCTTTCTTAAAATATACCTTTAGAAAGGGTTTTCTCCTAACTTCTTTTATTTTTAAATCTCCTATTATCTCCCTATAAAGTGAATCGTCTCTCGTGATAAAAGGATTAATTGTCCCATAATCCCCGCAGATTATTAGTCCTGCCATAAAAAAGATTAGACTCTATACTACTTATAATTTTAGCTTTTTGCATCATAATATTTGAAAGTTGTTTAATTAAAATATTTTGAAAGTTCCTTTTCTAAGTTAACTTTCTGACCTTCATTTAATTTTCTCACTAAATCAGCTCTTGTTATTCTAGAATCTTCTATTTTTTGAAGATTCACATTTTCCTTTTCCCAAATAATTTCAATAGATTTGTCCTCTAGAAGATCTGCTTTTATAACAGTGTATGTTTTATTGTCAGCTGTTACAAAACTAACATGTTGTTTAAGAGCATTTGCGTATATTAAAACTCCAGCCATAAAAAAGATTGAATTGAAGACTATTTATAATCTTATATTCTACATCGTAATACTTAAAAACACTCTTTTTCTGGATGTAACATGGATAAAAATCAAGAAGAATTAATGTACAAACTGAAAATGTATGAGCAGCAAATCACGCAATTACAACAACAGTTAGAAGCAATTGAGCAAGCGATTGTTGAAATGAATTCTCTTGTTTTAGGATTAAATGAGTTAACCGGTTCAAAGGAAAAAGAAATTCTTGCACCTATTGGAAGGGGAATATTTGTAAAAACAAAATTAGCTTCTGAAGAATTAACAGTTGATGTTGGAGAAAAGACTTTTATTAAGAAAAGCATTCCTGAGACAAAAAAATTAGTTAATGATCAAATTAAGAAATTAGAGGAAATTAAAAAAGAATTAAATGAAAATCTAGAAGAAATAAATGCTGAATTAACAACAACTTTTATGGAGGCTCAAGGAGAACACGTGCATGATGAAAATTGTGAACACGAATAATTATTTAACTTTCCTCAAAAACTCAATTCGCCCATAACAAAGTCGCTATTAATCTTTTAACTTTTGTCGCTTTGCTATAAAATCACCATAACCCAGAGTTCCTAACTCAGAAATTATTGCTTTGAGGTATTTTTTTGGTACAAATTCAAAAGCAGGATTCTTTACTTTGATATTCTTTGGTGCAGTGTCCCAAACTTCCACTAACTTTCTTTGTTCTCTTGGAACTTTCTTCTTTGTAAACTTCCAGGAATCAGCAACAATATAAACAGGAATCTTATTATTTCTCGCTACTTGGGCAACAAGTTCACTTCCAATCTTATTTATTACTCCTTTTTTTAATAATGCATCTGCTCCTAAGAAAACTTTATCTGCTTTTTTTGTTCCTTGCTCTTTAGATAAAGCAACCCCTAATGCAGAATCAATAAACATTGTAACTTTAATCCCTGCTTTTCTTAATTCGCGCGCAGTCTTTCTTCCTTGAAATAATGGGCGAGTTTCTGTATTATAAACTTCAAAATTCTTTCCTTTTTTCTTTGCATAAACTAAAGCATTTGTAACATTGGTGGAGTGGCAATGTGTAAAAACAACATCTTTGTTCTTAATTAATTTAAAGACTTCTTTATTTATTTTATCTTGTGCTTCATCAAAATGCTTTCTAATTTCTTCATAAGATTGTTTTTCTGTTAAATCTAATACATTTTCCATCATAGGTTCTGTTGGCCTAGATAAAAGTAATTTCTTTTTTGATTCTTTGGCAGGGATTAAAGAATAAGCATACAATGCTTTTTTTGCTATGTTTCTAGCTCCTTGAATTTTAACAGATTTTATATCTTTTAGGATTTGGTTAAACCTCTTTTTATTGCTCATACTTGAATTAATTAACCAACATTTAAAAAATCTCTTTTTTTAATACTCTTATGTTAGAATCATTGATTAATCCAAAGAGAGTTGAAAAAGGCACATGGAGGATGCTTTTGGTTGGACTTTTGTATGGTTCTCTTTCTTTAATATTAGTTCATTGGTTTTTTGCAAAAGATGCTGTTTTATCTCAATATTCTGGGATGATTGTTGTAACTTTTTGTGTAATGTTTTCTCTTCCTTTTATGTATTTTATTATAAAGAAGGAAGAAGAGGAAGATGAGCAGGTTGAAGGACTCTTAGGAGTGTGGAGGATTCATAAAGATGCTATTTATGCTTTAATGTGGTTGTTTCTAGGTTTTGTTATTGCTTTTGTTTTTTGGTTTATGGTGATTCAAAATCCTACTCTCTTTAATGCACAAATTGAAACTTATTGTATGATTAATAGCCCAGGAGATATTGAGAATTGTGTCTCAGAATATGCTTTATCAAGTACGACTATTTCTGCTGGAGCAACAAAACCATTAAGATTTTTATCAATTATAGAAAATAACATCTATGTTATGATTTTCACGCTCATATTCTCTCTAATTTTTGGTGCAGGGGCTATATTTATCTTGGCTTGGAATGCAAGTGTGATAGCATCTGCGATAGGAATATTTACACAGTATAGGATTGCTGAAATACCAATTGGAATAGCTAGATATATGATACATGGTTTTCCAGAAATAGCTGCTTATTTTATAACTGCCTTAGCTGGAGGTATGTTTGGTTTTGGTGTTATTAAGCATGGTATAAGAGATAAACGTTTTATCAAAGTTCTTGAAAATGTAGCACTCTTATTATTCTTGGCAATAATCATCTTGATTGTTGCTGCTGTAATTGAAGTATACTTAACCCCCCTTTTATTTAGATAAGTCTGTATAATTAAATTTAAAAGTTCAAAATAACTGGATGTTTTATGCAACCCATATTATTAGCTACAATATTTGTTAGTTTCTTTTGTACTTTCCTAGCAATGCCTTATTGGATAAGAAAAGCAAAGCAAATTGGTCTTGTTTGGGAAGATATGAATAAATTAAATAGCCCTAGAAATGTTGCAGGTTCAGGGGGCCTTATAGTAGTTTTTGGTTTTTTATTAGGAATTTTATTGTATGTCGCTATAAGAACTTTTTACTTTGGAGATGGGGGAGAAATTACAAATTATCTTTTTGCAATCTTAGCTGTTTTGCTTATTAGTTCGATTGTGGGAATTGTAGATGATTTATTTGGTTGGCAAAAAGGAGGATTATCTGCAAGATCTAGATTATTCTTAATTTTATTTGCTGCAATCCCTTTAATGGTTATTAATGCTGGAGAATCAAGTATACTTGGCTTTGAATTAGGACTTTTGTTCCCCTTAATTGTAATCCCTCTTGGGGTTGTTGGAGCAACAACTACTTTTAATTTTCTTGCAGGATATAATGGGTTAGAAGCTGGGCAAGGAATATTGCTTTTATCTGCATTAGCATTTGTAACTTTTTTAACAGGAAATAGTTGGTTAAGTGTAGTTGCTTTGTGCATGGTTGCTGCATTACTTGCTTTTTATATTTTTAATAAATATCCTGCAAAAGTCTTCCCAGGCGATGTTATGACTTATGCAGTGGGAGCTTTAATAGCTTGTATTGCTATATTAGGAAATGTAGAAAAGATAGCTCTTTTCTTTTTTATACCTTATATTCTTGAGACTGTTTTAAAATTAAGGGGGAATCTAAAAAAGCATAGTTTTGCGAAAGTTAATGAAGACAGGGGATTAGAAATGCCTTATAAAAAAATATATGGTTTAGAACATTTAGCAATCTATGTCTTAAAAAAGATAAAATTAGGTGAGAAAATAAATGAAAAAGAAGTAGTGTACTTGATTTATGGATTTCAATTAATAATTATTGTTCTTGGATTTTTATTATTTTTATAATGTATTTCCAACATAAACAAAGTTTTTAAAACACAATTCTCTTTAAAATGAAACATGGAAGAAGATAAGATAAAAATAAGTGGGGAAGATAACAAGATAATAATAGAGGATGGGGAAAAGATCAATATTAAAGGGGATGATAATGTTATTAAGGTTCATGACATAGAAGAAGTTGAGATTAAAGGAGATGACAATGTTGTTGAGATAATTGAGAAAAAAGATATTCTGGAAAGTTTTAAAGATCTTAAGGGGGGTTTTAAAAAAACTTTAAATTTCCTTCAGCAAAAAAAGGTTTTAAACATCTTAATTATGGTTCTTTTGGTTCTTATTTTAATAGGAAGTACTTGGATTAGGTTGCAAAATCTACCTTTACTTGTTGATAGCACTACAGGGGAAACTATTCCTCTTGCACTTGACCCTTTTTATTTTCTGAGAATTGCTGAAACAATGGTTGAAGGAGGTCTTTCGGATACAGATTCTATGAGATATCCTTCTCTTAATTTAGGTTTTACAAATGAATTTACTCCGACGGCAGTTGTGGGTTTGTATAAATTCTTTACAATATTTAATTCAGATATTTCTCTTAGATTTGTAGATGTCATTTCCCCTGTTATTTTCTTTTTACTTGGTTTAATAGCGTTTTTCTTCTTAATATTTGTTTTAACAAAATCTAAAACTACTGCATTAATTAGTACTGGTTTTCTTGCAATAATCCCATTGTACTTGTATAGAACTTTAGCAGGTTTTTCAGATCATGAATCAATTGGTATGTTTTCCTTTTTCTTAGTTTTATTGGTTTACACATTATCTATAAACTTTCTGGACAAAAAATCTCAAAGGCCTGAAAAAACCAAAAGCGATATAATTAAAATATCTCTTTTGGGTCTTGCTACTGCATTTCTTTCTGCATTTAATTTTGTTAGTTGGAGCGGGATTGCTACCTTTACATTTATAATTATCCCTTTAAGTTTCGTGTTAATCTGGTTATTTAAGGAGAAGAACAATGAAGAAAATAAGAAAAATATGTTAAAGAATTATTTAGTGTTTTATTTTGTTTTCTTTTTATTCACTGCAATTTTTTCTAGTATCTATGGGTTTTCTATTTTAGGAATGTTTAGTCAATTTCTCTCTGGTACCAACATAATGATGACTATTGTTTTATTGTTTATATTTGTTGATTATTTTTTAATAATAAATAAGGAGAAATATTTAAAAGGAAATTTGGAAAAATATAGGGTATTTATTAGTGGAGGAATAATGCTTATTTTGGGGGCTGCAATTCTTTTTTTATTAAATAAGAATTTCTTTTCTATTATTCTTGGTTTAATCTCCAATTTAGTGGATCCTTTTGGGGAAAGTAGAATAGGTGCAACTGTTGCTGAAAATGCTCAACCTTATCTTATGAATTGGATGAACCAAGTAGGTAAATTCTTTTTTTGGTTTTTTTATCTGGGAATGGCATTTTTAGGTCTTGAAATATCTAAAGGGGTAAAAAAGAAGAAACACAAAATTCTCTTTTCATTAACTTGGATATTTATGATTTCTGGGGTTTTATTTAGCAGAATCTCTGAAAGCTCTTTATTCAATGGTTTTAATAGTATAAGTAAATTATTTTATTTTGTTAGTCTTCTTATCTTTGTTGTCTACTTTATCTGGCTTTATTTTAATGAAAAAATTAATATTAAAAGCGAATTATTAATTATTGCTTCTTGGTTGTTCTTTATGCTAGTTGCTGGAAGAGGAGCAATTAGATTCTTTTTTCTAATGGCCCCTTTTATCTGTTTTATGGTGGGTTATTTATCTGTAAAATTATTTGAATATTTTAAAAAAAGCAAAGACGAACTCTTAAAAGTCCTTTTATTTATCTTATTTATTTTGGTTGTAATAATCTTAATAACTAGAGTTGTCAATTTCACTAACACAATTGCTCAACAAGCACAATATACTGGCCCTTCTGCAAATCTTCATTGGCAAAAGGCAATGTCTTGGGTTAGAGATAATACTCCTTCTGGAAGTATTTTTGTTCATTGGTGGGATTATGGTTATTGGGTGCAATATCTAGGAGAGCGCCCCACAATAACAGATGGTGGCCATGCAAATGGGTTTTGGGATCATTTAATTGGAAGATATGTTTTAACAACACCTTATCCTGAAACTGCCTTAAGTTTTATGAAAGCTCATGATGTTTCTTATTTATTAATTGACCCTACAGACATTGGAAAATACCCTGCATATAGTAAAATAGGAAGTGATGCAACAACAAATGATAGATATTCTATGATTCCTATTTTTATATCAAATCCCGCGCAAACTCAAGAAACTTCTGAAAAAGAAATCAGGATTTATTCTAGTGGGGGAGGCATTGTAGATGAAGATATAATTTTTGATAATGAAGGAAAAGAGATTTTCTTACCCTCTCAAAAAGCTGTGATAGGAGGGATTATTTTAGAAATGGACAAAGAAGGATATGTTATTTTTGATAAAGTTTATGGGGTATTTTTTTATAATGGGGAGCAATTTCAAATTCCTTTGAGATATGTGTATTATGAGGGTTCTATGATTGATCTCAAGGAAGGTTTAGAAACTGTGGCATATTTTATTCCTTCTCTTTCTTCATCTGGCCAAGGGGTAAGTGTAGACAAACTTGGAGCAGCAATCTATCTTTCTCCAAAAGTTATGAAAAGCTTAGTTGGTCAGTTATATCTTTTAAATGATGTTTTTGATAATTACTCTGGAGTAGACTTAGCCCATTCTGAGCCAAGCCCTTTTGTAGATAGTTTAAACAGGCAGGGACTTAATTTAAATGAGTTTGTTTATTATGGAGGAATTCAGGGACCTATAAAGATATGGGAGATTAATCATCAAGACAATATAACTGCAAGACAAGAATTCTTAAATACTTCTGGAGAGTATGCAGAATACGATAATTTAGATTTTGTAAAATGAACAAGAAAAAAATTGCTCTTTTTCACCCCTGGATTAAAAGTAAAGGGGGGGCAGAAAAAGTAGTCTTAGAAATACTAAAAAGTAAGAAGTATGATATAGACCTTTATACCTGGGTCTATGATGAAGAAAATACTTTTAAAGAATTTAAAAAATTTAAGATTAATGTTATTGCTCCTAAACTTGCTAAAAGACTGTCTAGACTCCATATTTTAAGAGGTCTTTTCTTACCTATTACTCTTTTTTCAAAAATTCCCTTAGAAAAATATGATTTTCTTTTAATCTCAACATCTGGGATGGGGGAATTAATAACTCTAAGAAATCGTATAAAGGGAAAAACATATGCTTATGTCCATACAATACTTAGAGATGCCTATAAAGAAATTGTTCCTTGGAATCTAAAATATAGATATAAAAATCCATTATCTAAACCAATATATCTCTTGGCTGTAAAAATATATCGTTCCTTTGAAAAGATTGCTTGGAAAAGAATAGATTATGCTTTATTTAATTCTGAATTGAGCCTTGAAAGGGCTCAGAAACATAATCTTTTAGAAAATAAAAAGTTCAAAGTTATTTATCCTCCTGTGGATGTTAAGGGGTTTGGAAATCTAAAAACTAAAAAAGGTGATTATTTTCTTTATGTTTCTAGGTTGAATCCTCCTAAAAGGCAGGACTTATTAATTAAAGCATGGAGCGAATTTGTAAAAGAGAATCCAAAATACAAATTAATTTTGATGGGTAATATTGAAAATAAAAAATATTTTGAAAAATTAAAAAAACTCTCAAAAAAGACTAAAAATGTTTTTATTAAAACTAATGTAAAGGATGAAGAATTTATGCGTATTTACAAGGATTGTTTAGCAGGTATATATATTCCTTTTATGGAAGATTTTGGAATTGTGCCTTTTGAATTTCTTGCTATGGGAAAACCTTTAATAGCAACTAACAAGGGAGGATATTTTAATTTGATAAAAAAATACCCTAACTTCTATGAGATTAAAGAAAAATCATCTGAAGATGAGATGATAAATGAAATACAAAAATCTCTAAATAACTTCTTAAAAGATAAAAAGAAGAAGAAGAAAAGCACCATTTTAACAGTGAGTACACAAAAATTTATAAATAGTTTTGAGGAGCTATTTAGATGAAAGAATTAGTTTCAATAACAATCCCAACATATAATTCTGAGAAAACCCTTAGAAGAACCCTTCAATCTGTTAAAGCCCAAACTTACCCCCATATAGAATTAATATTAATTGATAGTAATAGTACAGACAAAACATTGAGGATTGCAGAAGATTTTGGCGCTAAAGTTTACCAATATGAAGGAACTCTTTTAGGTGCAAGAGAAGTCGGTGCTAAAAAAGCAAAAGGAGAATATGTCTTATTAGTTGATTCAGACCATATTTTAGATAAAACAGCTGTTGAAAGAGGGCTTGAATTACTTAAGAAATTTGATATGCTTTGGCTTTATGAAAGAAGTTGGAAACCAAAAAGATTGCTTGAAATATTGTATGATGCTGATAGAAAATTAGTTCAAAAATATTCAAAAGATTTTATAAATCCTCTTGGGGGGGTTATTTTGCCAAGGTTCTACAAAAAAGATCTTCTAGTAAAAGCTTTTGAAAATATCCCTAAAAGAATTCTTCCCTTGTGTGTTGCTCATGATCATGCAATTATTTACCTTGAAGCTTATAAATTATCTAAGAAAGTAGGTAAATTAAACCATGCTATTTGGCACATGGAACCTTGGAGTTGGACTAATCTTTTTAGAAAAACGTATAGGTACGGGGTAACTACTAGAAAACTTGTAGAAAATAAAGTTTATCCTGAATTACTTCAATCTAAAAAT
>Ga0268285_1000551_pt1 | contig 21437 bp, 20 predicted proteins | sample saktaG_2_FD_190144 | JGI IMG/M metagenome (GOLD analysis project Ga0268285, IMG submission 190144) | Saline water microbial communities from Sakinaw Lake, British Columbia, Canada - sak_2013_06_06_120m | ecosystem: Environmental > Aquatic > Non-marine Saline and Alkaline > Saline ... | reverse complement strand
ATTTTTTTCCTACCTTTAATTTTATATTCTCTTTAAATGTCCAAACTTTATTTAAAATAAAATTACTTGTCATAGCAATAATAAAGGCAATAATTGCTGAAAATATATAATAAATTCCTATTTTTTCTGTTAATAAATACAATATTGAAATATTAACAATAGTTCCAATTCCGCCAACAATTGCAAATTTAAAAAATTCTCTAATCACTCTTTTTTTATAAAATAAATATCCTATTAAATTTCCAAGATAGTATAAAATTTCTTTTGTTCCTGCTTTACTTTTTCCTTCAACTCGATTAATAAAAGTTATTGGAATTTCTTTTATTTTTTTATAATCTGCCTTTATAATTAATTCTAAAAGAATCTTGAAACCTTTAGGATTTATTTCTTTATTTTTTACACATTCTTTTTTTATCATAAAAAATCCAGTCATCGGGTCTTTAACTTTTGTATAAATCCTTGCTAAAAATGTGGCTGCTTTAGACATTAGTTCTCTTTTAAAATTCCAACCTTTTATTTTTCCACCAGAAATATATCTACTTCCAATTGTAAAATCTGCTTTACCTTTTTCAATTGCCTGAAAAAGTTCTTTTATTTTTTCAGGGGGGTGGCTTAAATCAGCATCCATAACCCCTAAAACATCACCATCTGCAATTTTCCAGCCCTCTAAAACTGCTGAAGAAAGCCCTAATTTTCCTTTTCTATGAATAATTTTAAGATTTTTTTGCTCATTTTTTTGTTTTTTCTTTAACTCTTCTAAAATATCGCCAGTCTTATCGGGAGAATTATCATCAACTATAATTATTTCTCCATTAATTTTATTTTCTTTAAATTCTTCTTGAATTTTTTTAATAAGTTTTTGAATATTTTCTTTTTCATTATATGTTGGGATAACTAAGCTTAATCTCATGATTATTAAGAAAATGTTAAGTATTTATAATTTTATCTTTTTTAACAAACAATAAATATTTATACACCCTTATTTTTCTAATAATTATGAAAAAAGATGTAATTGAAAAACTTTCTACATTGATCATATCTGCATTTGGATTAGTTGCTGCCTTGGCTTGGAATAATGCAATGCAATCAATATTTAAAAATATATTTGGAACTCCAGATAAAATAAGCGCAATGTTAAGTTATGCAGTAGTTGTTACAATAATTGCAGTAATTACAACAGTTTGGATTGGAAGAATTAAAGAGAAAACCAAACATTAAATAGATAAATAATTTAGAACAATTGCAAAACTTACCCATAATAAATAAGGAATAAGTATTAATCCTGCTTTTTTATTGATTTTATAAGTTAAAAAAATCATGGAAATAATTGAAATCCAAAGGAAAAAAATTTCTATAAGAGCATAAAGAGGATTTCTTAATTCAAAATAAAGGACACTCCAAAAGATATTCAAAAAGAAATTAATGCCAAAAATAATCATAATTTTTTTCTTAATATTCTTTTTCTGAATATTGACCCATGAAAAATATAAAGATAATGCAATTAAAAAAAATAAGAGATTCCATACAACTGGAAAAATCCAATTAGTGGGGGTAATCTCTGGTTTAATTGATTTATACCATTCAGAATCTATATTAGAAGAAGTAAATAGGCCCCCAATAAAGGCGACTAAATACACAATTATAAAACTTAAAATTAAAATTTTCCAATTAATTCTTTTTTTCATATTACAATTCTATTGAATTTAATTGTATTTAAATAATCTTTGAATTTTATTTCAAACAACTTTCAATTAAACTTCTTTTTCCAAAATTTGTCTTTATTATGCATTTTAAATTATTTTTATTTCTTTTTTATTTCTAAAATTTTATTTAAATCTGATAAAATCCTATTTTTTTGTTTTAAACTAAGAAAAAGCCAATAATCAAAAATTCATAGAAACATTTATAAACATATTTTTAGATTTATTTATTATTATTAAGTCATTAAAGGTAATATTGTAAAATTATTTCATAAAAATGCTTGATAAAAATATCCATTTATTATTATCATAATTTAAAATTATTATAATCTTTAAATCTAAGAAAATCCTGCCCAAAAATCCCTTAAAATGCATATCCTACAATTAAAACATACTAAATTAAAAAAAGAAGAGCTTGAAAAATTACTTCTAAAATATAATATTTCTCTTAATCAACTACCTAGAATAAAAATAACAGATCCTGCATTACCTCCAGATTGCAGTATCTCAGATGTTGTCAAAATTGAGGGAGTAATTGACAATGAAAAAAGAATTTATTTTAGAGTTGTCACGATATAATATTTATAATATTTATAATCTTCAAAATAAATTTAGTATATTTTAAAGGAAGGATGAATTTAAAAAAACAACAACAGATTGACGAACATTTACTTGTAAAGAAATATTTAAAAGAACATAGCCTAATAGAATCAAATATTCTTTCTTTTAATAATTTTATTAATTATAATCTTCCAGAAATAGTTAAAGAATTAAATGATTCAATGTCTGATGAAGATGTTGAAATAAAATTAGGAAAAATTCATTTAGGAAAACCAGAAATAATTGAAGCTGATGGAAGTTCTTATTTATTAACTCCTGCAGAGGCAAGGATTCGAGGATTAACTTATTCAGCCCCATTAAAAGTAGAAATTACAGTTAAACAAAAAGGGCAAATAGAAAGCCAAAAAGTAGACATTGGAAAAATTCCAATAATTGTTAAAAGTGAAGTTTGTAATTTGTTTAAATTAAATAGAGAACAATTAATTGAAAATTATGTGGATCCTCTAGATCCTGGGGGATATTTTATTATTAATGGTAATGAAAGAGTAATGGTAATGACTGAAGATCTTGCAGAAAATCAACCATTTATTGAAAAATCTAAACTTAAAAAAGAACATTTTTTAAGATTGTTCTCAAAACGAGGAAGCTATAGGATTCCTATTTCAATAATTGATACTAATGAGGGAATTCTTGAAGTTTCTTTTTCTAGATTTAAAAAAATCCCTGCAATAGTAATTTTAAAGGCGCTTGGATTAACTAAAGAACAAAAAATTGCAGAATATATTGGAAAAGAAAATGATAGTTTAATTGTTAATTTATATGAATTTGTGCATATAAAAAATCAAGAAGATGCTTTCTTAGAAATAGCAAAACAACTTTCTCTCCAAGGAACAGAAGAAGAAATACTTTCTAGAATAAAAGAAAGAATTGATTCTTATTTTTTACCACATATTGGCTTAGGAAAAGAAAATAGAATAGAAAAGGCAATTACTCTATGTAAATTTATTAAACAATTTTTTATTACAAAAAACTCTAAAGGAAGTCTAACTGATAAGGATCACTATGCAAATAAAAGAGTTAGAATGTCTGGGGATTTACTTTCTGATTTATTTAGAGTTAATTTAAGGATCTTTATTAGAGAAATTCAACGTTCTTTACAAAAAATTCAAAAAAGAAGAAAATTCTATTCAATAAAAACAATTGCAAAATCTACTTTATTTACTCATAGAATAGAATCTGCAATTGCAACTGGTAATTGGGTTGGTCAAAAAACAGGAGTAACCCAAAATATGGATAAGACAAATTATTTATCAATATTGTCCCAATTACAAAGGGTTTCAAGTATGTTGGCAAGTACACAAGAAAATTTTTTAGCAAGAACCTTACATCCAACACATTATGGGAGATTTTGCCCAGTAGAAACTCCTGAGGGAACAGAAATTGGATTAAGAAAAAATTTAGCATTATTAGCAAGAATTTCTACAAGAATAAATATTAATGAAAAAGAGTTTATAGAAAAATTAAAAGAAATTGGATTAGAAGAAAAAAATGAAAACACAGCAATTGATATTTTTTGCAATGGTAGATTTATTGGAAATACTTCAAATCCTGAAGAATTTGTGAAACAGTTTAAAGAAAAAAGAAGAAACCAATTTTTTCATTTTGAATTGAGCATAAGATTCAATGATTTTTTAAAAACAATAAATATTTCTAGCGAAGTTGGAAGAGTAATTAGGCCTTTAATTATTCTAGAAAATAATGAATCAAAATTAAAAGAAGAACATATGAATTTAATTAGGGAAGATAAAATGAGTTGGGATGATCTAATAAAAGAAGGTATTATTGAATATCTTGATGCTGCTGAAGAAGAAAATGCCCTAGTAGCATTAGATAAAAAAGACATAACAAAAGAACACACACATTTAGAAGTTGATAAAATTGATTTATTTGGAGTAATTACTTCTTTAGTACCTTATGCAAATTATAATCAATCATCTAGGTTAAATAGGGGGAGTAAAACACAAAAGCAAGGACTTGGATTATATGCAGTAAATTTTTTATGCAAAATAGATACAGATGTAAACATTTTACATTATCCTCAAAAACCAATTGTGAGAAGTTTTATTTATGATACTTTGAATATTCATCCAGCAGGTCAAAATGTTATTGTTGCTGTAATGACTCATCAAGGTTATAATATAGAAGATGCATTAATTTTAAATCAAGGTTCTCTTGATAGAGGTTTAGCAAGGAGCACCTATTTTAGACCCTATACTTCTGTAGAATTAAATTATGCTGGTGGATTAAAAGATGAAATATGTATACCAAAAAAAGATATTTCTGGGTATAGGACTGAAGAAAATTATAAATTTTTAGAAGATGATGGAATTGTGTATCCTGAAGCAGAACTTAATTCTGGAGATGTTGTTATTGGAAAAACAAGTCCTCCAAAATTCTTATCTGAAGTAAGGGAAATTTCAATTAAATCAAAAAAAGAAACTAGTTCAATTATTAGACAAGAGGAAAAATCTACAATTGAGGGAGTTTTTATTACAGAAGATAGTCAAGGTAATAAAGTTATAAGAGTTAAAGGAAGAGACCAAAGAATTCCAGAATTAGGAGATAAATTTGCTACTTCTCACGGTCAAAAAGGAATTATTGGGGGGATTTTTCCTGAAAATGATATTCCTTTTACTTCAAGAGGAGTTAAACCAGATTTAATATTTAATCCGCATAGTATTCCTGGAAGAATGACTGTAGGATATCTAATAGAACTACTTGCAGGAAAAATTGGTTGTTTATCTGGAAAAATAATTGATGGAACTGCATTTTTAGGTCAAAAAATTGAAGATTTAGAAAAACAATTAAAAGATTTTGGTTTTCGAGCGGATGGAAAAGAAACTATTTACAATGGAGTAGATGGAGAAATGTTGCGAGTTAAAATTTACATAGGGGATATGTATTATTTGAAACTAAAATATATGGTTGCAAATAAAATGCATGCAAGAGCAAGTGGAAAAGTTACCTTGTTAACAAGACAACCAATAGAAGGGAGAGCAAAAGGCGGTGCTTTAAGATTGGGAGAAATGGAACAGCAAGCATTAATTGGCCATGGAGCAAGTTTATTATTAAAAGAAAGATATGATTCTGATAAAGTAATTATCCCTATATGTTCAAAATGTGGTGCAATTGCAATAGAAGATAATATTAGAAATAAATCTTATTGCCCATTATGTAATAGCCAAGATATAGAATCTATTGAAATGTCTTATGCTTTTAAATTATTAGTTGATGAACTTCAAGGCCTTCATATAAAAACCAAATTTAATTTAAAAAATAAATATGAATGAATAAAATAATCTAAAATTATTTAAAATGAAACATATAAAAAAACAAATAGAAAGTTTGCAATTTACGCTTTTAAATCCTGAAGAAATTAAAAAAGCTGCAAAAGCAAAAATAATTACTCCAGAATTATATGATATTGATGGCTATCCTGTTGATGGGGGTTTAATGGATTTAAGATTAGGGGCAATTGATCCAGGAGTAAGGTGTAGAACTTGTGGTGGAAGATTAAAAGAATGTTTAGGACACCCGGGATTAATTGAATTAGCAAGATCTGTTTTTCATGTAAAATATATCCCAATAGTTGCATTATTTTTAAGATGTTATTGTTCTGAATGTCATAGATTAATGATTAAAGATAAAGATCTTTCTAAATATAAAACTGTTAAGGAAAGATTAAACAGGGCAAAAGATTCTAAAAAATGCCCTCATTGTAATTCTGAACAAGAAAAAATAAAATTAGAAAAACCCCTGACTTTTAAAACTGCTAAAAATCGAATGTTCCCAATAGAAATTCGGGAAATACTTAGTAAAATTCCTGATGAAGAAATAAAACTCGCAGGAATAGATCCAAAGATCTTTAGGCCAGAGTGGGCAATCTTGAATTTATTACTAATACCTTCAGTAACTGTTAGGCCAAGTATTACTTTAGAGGGTGGGCAAAGAAGTGAAGATGATCTTACACATAAACTTTCAGATATAATCCGAGCTAATCAAAGATTATGGGAAAATTTAAATGCTGGAGCCCCAGAAGTAATTATCGAAGATCTTTGGGATTTGCTTCAATATCATGTTACAACTTTTTTTGATAATTCAGTTACAAAAATTCCTCCAGCAAGACATAGAAGTGGAAGAGCTCTAAAAACAATTACAGAAAGATTAAAAGGTAAAAAAGGAAGAATCAGATATAATCTTGCTGGTAAAAGAGTAAATTTTTCTGCAAGAAGTGTTATTTCCCCAGACCCTTCATTAAGAATAAATGAGGTCGGAGTACCTTTTGAAATTGCAAAAGTTTTAACAGTAAATGAAAAAGTTAATTCTTCAAACATTAAAAAACTTAAAGAAACAATTAAAAATAAAGAATATCCTACTGCAAATTATATTATAAGACCAGATGGAAGAAGAAAAAAGATAACTGAAGATTTAAAAGAAGAAATTCTTGAAGAATTAATTCCAGGATATATTGTAGAAAGACAATTAATAGATGGAGATATTGTTTTGTTTAATAGGCACCCAAGTTTGCATAAATTTAGTTTAATGTCTCATTTAGTTAAAGTATTACCATATAAAACATTTAGAATACATCCTGCAGCAGCCCCACCCTATAATGCAGATTTTGACGGTGATGAAATGAATATACATGTACCTCAAACAGAAGAGGCAAGAGCTGAAGCAAAAATATTACTAAATATAAATCAAAATTTATTTTCTTGTAAAGATAATAGTAATCTCTTAGGGTGTGTTGCAGATGCAGTTACTGGAAATTATTTATTAAATAATATTCAAATAGAAAAAGCAGAAGCTTCTCAATTACTATACCAATCTAGGAAAGAAATAATAATTAATAAAAAAAACATTGATGGGCGGGATGTAATTTCTGAATTGATACCAAAATTAGATTATAAATCAAAAACAAAAAATAATGAAGATTTTATTATTCAAAACGGAAAAATAAAAGAGGGCGCAGTTGATGAAAAAGTATTTGGAGTAGAAGGCGGAGATTTACTAAAAGAATTAGATAATAAATATGGACGAACAGAAGCAATTAAAATTTTAGAAGAATCATTTTGCTTAGGAGTTAGTTATCTTTCCAAACATGGTTTTACAATTTCTGTGGACGATTTAAATGTAAATGATAAAGTGAAATTATCTACAAAAGAAATTATAAAAGAAGCAGAAAATAAAACACAAGAGATTATTAAAGAATACATAAATAAAACTCTTCCAATAATTCCCGGAAAAACTCCTGAAGAAACTAGAGAAATAAAAATACTTCAAGCATTAAATGGAATAAGAACAAAAATTGGAAAAATTGTTAGAAAAGAAATTCCAGAAATTAATCCTGTAAACTTTATGATAAACTCTGGTGCTGGAGGAAATATTTTAAATATTATTCAAATGGCCTGTTGCGTTGGTCAGCAAGCATTATGGGGTAAAAGAATTAATTTTGGATTTAATAATCGAACTCTTTCTTTCTTTAAATGGAATGATTTATCTCCTAAATCAAGGGGATTTATTTATAATTCTTTTTTGCAAGGATTAGAACCTTATGAATTCTTTTTTGGAGCAATAACTGGAAGAGATGCTTTAATGGATACAGCATTAAGAACACCAAAATCTGGATATTTATATAGGCGACTTGCAAATGCTCTTCAAGATATCAAAGTTGAGTATGATCAGACAATTAGAGAAGGTTCTAAAAAAATAATTCAATTTCAATATGGTTCAGATGGAAAAGACGTTTCAAGATTACATCAAGATAAAGATATTACTCCTGGAGAAGCTATTGGCTTAATTACTGCGCAATCTTTTGGGGAACCCTCTACACAAATGGCTTTAAACGTATTTCATTTTGCTGGAGTTTCAGAGATGCAAATAACCTCTGGATTACCAAGATTAATTGAAATATTTAATGCAAGAAAAGTTCCTTCAACACCTGAAATGGAAATCTATTTAGATAAAAAATATAATAATGAAAAAGATGCAAAAATAATTGCTGAAAAAATTCAGGAAATTAAATTTAAAGATATAATAAAAGAAATTAAAATTAATTTTGGAGAAAAAAAGATAGAAATTAATATTAATCAGAACTCTCTTAAAAGGGTTCATTTCTCTATGGAAACTCTTTTAAAAAAATTAAAAGAAGGACTAGGAAATCCCAAATTAAAAAATAATATAATAATTTTTACTGAAAAGGACTTAGATTTTAAAAAACTTTATAAATTAAAAGAAAAAATAAAAGAATTGCAGATTTCTGGATTAAAAGGAATTAAACAAATTTTAGTTATAAAAAGAGAAGGAAACTTTGTGATACTAACTGCTGGAACAAATTTGAAAAAAATAATTCAATTTAAGGGTGTTGATCCTAAAAAGACTCTTAGTAATGATCTTCATGAAGTTAGAGAAGTCTTAGGAATAGAAGCTGCAAGAGCAATCATAATAAAAGAAATCAAAAAAGTCAGAGATTCTCAAGGTTTAGAAATAAATAATCGACATTTGAGGCTGATTTCAGATGCTATGACTAATACTGGTGTTGTTAAAGGTATAACAAGAATGGGAATTATTTCTCAAAAAGCATCTATTTTAGCTAGAGCAAGTTTTGAAACACCAGATAAACAATTTATTAATGCTACTTTAAAAAATAACAAGGATGAATTAAATTCTGTCATTGAAAATATAATATTGAATCAACCAGTCCCTATTGGAACTGGGCTTCCAGGTTTAATGATTAAAGTTGTGGGCCCATTATCAAAAGAAAAATTAAAAAAGGATCCAAAAGTCAAAAATATAACTTCAGAAACAAAAGAGAATCTAAATAAGAATTAAATACGAAATTCTAAACCATGGTCAAAACTTTAAATATGCAATTCATAAGATATGCAAATTTATTTAGTAGAATAACAAATATTAGAACAAATCATTGCTTTGAATATAATCATATGATTTTATTTGCTGTTCCAAGAAAATTTGTTTTAACAGCAATTGGAAAAGATAATTCTAATTTAAAAGAATTAAACAGGTTGATTGGAAAAAAAATAAAAATTGTGGCAATTCCTCAAGGGAAAGAGGATATTGAACATTTTGTTTCAGTGATTGTGCATCCTATAAAATTTAGGGAAATAGAGTTAAAAGAAGATATAATAACTATAAGGGCAACAACCCAAAATCGAGCTTCCTTAATTGGTAGAGATAAAATAAGATTAAAGGAAATGGAAAATATCTTAGAACAATATTTTGAAGTTAAAAAATTAAGAATAAAATAAATTTTTTTATTTTAGATTTTTACAAAAAGCTTTAAAAAGCTTTAATATGATAATTAAGTATTCTATAATTGAAAATAAGGAATATAAAAATGGGATTAAGAAATGCAACAAAACTAATAAAAAATAGAAAAAAATTCAGATGGAAAGATAGAAAATATAAAGCAAAAACTTTGAATCTATTTAAAAAATCTGATCCTCTTGGAGGAAAAAATCAAGCAAAAGGTATTGTAATTAGTAAAATTCAGAAGGAAGCAAAACAACCAAATTCTGCTATGAGAAAGTGTTGTAAAGTTCAATTAATTAAAAATAGTAAAACTGTTACTGTTTTTATTCCTGGAAATCTAGCACAAAAATTTATTGATGAACATGATGAAGTTTTAATTGAAAGAATTGGTGGAAAACAAGGAAGAAGTAAGGGGGATATTCCTGGAGTCAGATGGAAAGTAATTAAAGTAAATGACCAACCTTTAGAGAGGTTATGGCAAGGAAAAATAGAAAAAGGTAGAAGATAATGGAACAAATAAAAAAAGAAATTCCTATTGAATTTAAATTATTTGATTTATATGATGTTTCAAATATTGAAATAAAAGATCCAGGAATAAAAAGATATATTAATCTTGAACCAAAACTTGTTGTTAAAAGTTTTGGAAGAATAACTGGAAGATTTTCAAAAGGGAAAATTAATTTAATCGAATTATTTGCAAATTTATTAACTGTATCTGGTCATAGGGGTAAAAAACATAAAATTATGACTAAACATAAAACTGGGAAATATTCTCAAACTATGAAAGTTTTAATAAAATCTTTTAAGATTATCGAAGACAAATTAAAACAAAATCCCATCCAAGTATTAATAAAAGCAATCGAAAATGCAGCGCCAAGAGATGGTGTTACAATTATTGAATATGGGGGTGCAAGATATCCTCAAGCAACAGATATTTCTCCTTCAAAAAGATTGACTATGACTTTAAAGATAATTATTCAAGGTTCTTATGACAAATCTTTTAACAAAAAATTAAAAATTGAGAAAGCTCTTGCAAATGAAATAATAAAAGCCTATGAAAATGATTCTGATAGTTATGCTATTTTAAAAAAACATGAGAGTGAAAAACAAGCAGATAGTGCTCGATAAATAAAGAATTTAAATAAAAAACTTTTTAATTTTAAAATAAAATTAATAACTTTAAAAATGGCAAAAAAAGAAACAAATTTTGAAAAAATAAAAAAACTTATTAAAAATAGAGATCAAATTAGAAATATTGCTACTTCTGCACATATTCACCATGGAAAAACTGCATTGACTGATAATCTTTTGGCAGCTGCAGGCATGATGTCTGAAAAATTGGCCGGGGATTTGGACGGAGGAATGGCTACTTGGCAACATTCAGATGAACAAGAAAGATTATTGACAGTAGATGCTGCAAATGTTTCAATGGTTCATGAATTTAATGGAAAAGAATATTTAATTAATTTAATTGATACACCCGGGCATATTGATTTTTCTGGGAATGTAACAAGAGCAATGAGGGCAATTGATGGAACAATTATTCTAATCTGTGCTTCAGAAGGAATAATGCCTCAAACAGAGACTGTAATAAAACAAGCACTAAGAGAAAGAGTAAAACCCGTATTATTTATTAATAAAGTAGATAGATTAATTAAAGAATTGAAATTAACTCCTGAAAAAATGCAAGAAAAATTTCTGAAAATTATTGGTGATTTTAATTTATTAATCGAACAAATTGCTGAAAAAGAATACAAAGAAAAATGGAAAGTTGATGTCAATAATGGGGGTGTTGCTTTTGGTTCTGCTAAAGACAATTGGGCAATGTCTATACCTTTTATGAAAAAAAGATCTATAAGTTTTAAAGATATAATTGATTTATATGATAAGGAAGAAACTGAAAGAAAAAATTGGGTTTGGAAAAATGCTCCACTTTATGAAGTTTTATTGGATATGGTTGTTAATCATTTGCCAAGTCCAATTGAAGCTCAAAAATATAGAATTCCGAAAATTTGGTTAGGAGATTTAGAAAGTAAATTTGGTAAATCCTTGATGAATTGTGATCCCGAAGGAGAACCAGCATTTGTAATCACAAATATAATAATGGATCAACGTTCTGGAAAAGAAATTTGTGCTGGGAGATTATTTTCAGGAAAATTAATTCCTGGACTTGAAGTCTATTCAAATAATCAAAAAAATAAGCAAAAAATTCAGCAAGTTTTAGTTTATAATGGAATAAAACCAGAACAAGTTGAGGAAATTTCTGCAGGGAATGTTTTAGCCATTACTGGGATTAATGCAGAGGCTGGAGAAACTATGACATCTAATCCACAGGATTGCTTTGAAAATATTAAACATATTTTTGAACCAGTTATAACAAAATCTATAACAGTTCCAAAACCACAAGATTTACCAAAATTAATTGAAGTTTTAAAAAAAGTCGCTAAAGAAGATCCTTCTCTTAAAGTTGAGATTAATGAAGAAACTGGAGAAAATTTAATTTCTGGAATGGGGGAATTACATCTAGAAATTATTGAAAATCGAATTAAAACTGAAAAAAAAGTAGATGTGAAAACTTCTGCACCAATTGTAGTTTATAGGGAAACTGTTACTAAAAAAGGAAAAATCGGTGAAGGAAAATCTCCAAACAAACATAATTTATTTTTCTTTGAAATAGAACCTCTTGAAGAAGAAGCATATAATGCAATTAAAAATCAAGAAATTCGTGAGGGGAAAATTAAAAAGAAAGATGAGGATCTTTGGAAAAAATTAAATGAATTAGGAATCCCAAATATTGAAGCAAGGCAATATAAAGAAATTTATAAGGGTTGTGCTTTTTTAAATAAAGTTAAAGGAGAAGTTCATATTAATGAAGTTATGGAATTGGTTCTAAATGCTTTTAGACAAGTAATTGATTCAGGGGTATTAACTCGTGAGCCTTGTATGAAATTAAAAGTTTCTTTAGTAGATCTTAAACTCCATGAAGATGCAATCCACAGAGGGCCTGCACAAGTTTATCCTGCAGTAAAAGATGCAATAAGAATGGCTATTGAATCTTCTAATCCAGTATTATTTGAACCAGTTCAAACATTAGCTGTTGAAGCCCCATTAAAATTTATGGGGGATCTAACAAAATTATTCCAATCTAAGCGAGGGCAAATTCTTAATATTGAACAAAATCCAGGACATATTATGATTAAAGTTAAATTGCCTGTTGCTGAAATGATTGGATTAGCTTCTGATTTAAGAAGTGCAAGTGAAGGGAGGGGAAATTTTAGTGTAGTAGATCAAAATTTTGAAAAAGTTCCACAATCATTATTATCTGAAGTTATTAAAAGAGTCAGAGAAAGAAAAGGTTTAAGTGAAAATGAATAGAATTTAATTAGAAATATTAAATAATCTGAATAAATAAAAAAATTAAGATTTTAATTCTAAAGGACAATTATAAACTAATAATGATTATGATTGTACTTTGATTTTATATCTCTAAGTAATTGCTCACTCATTATTTTCAAATTGTCATTATCAAAATATTCTTTAACTAGATATCCTTCCTTATTATATAATTCCATTGGAATTAAAAGAACTTCTTCGGGGGCCCTATTAAATTTCTCCCCAACAGGAATTATCCCAAATCTTTTTAATACTTTCTTTGTTAGAGAAGTACAAGTATAATGAAAAATCATTCCATTTGCTAATTCACAAGTATGCTCAAGATTAGATTGTTTTGGTCTATCCTCCTTAGGACTTCCATGTATTATCATTGGTTTGATTGTCATTTCTTATACAAAAATTAAAGGTATTTAAATCTTTTCCTTTTATAGTAATTATAAAGTAATAATAAAACCAAAAACATTATAAATCTTTAATTCTTAAATTTCATGCAATGCATTATCTAAATTTTTCAGAAAAAGAAATGTTGAAAAAAATAGAAAATCAATATTCAGAAATAGAAAAAAATTTCCAAGAATTTAAAAAAGAATATATAGATTTTCAGACAGGTATTCAAAATCTTGAAAATTTGAAAAATATTACTAAAAAAGAAGCAGAAAACACATTAACGAAATGTGTGAATAGCCTTTTACCTTTAATAACAGAAAAATTAGTTCAAAATCAAATCCTTCACCCACCAGAAGAATCTACAAGAACTTTATTTTCTAGACAAGATAATTCATTGTTTTCTAGAATTACAAATTTAAATTCTGAAATATTAAATTATTTTGTGGAATTTAAATGCCTCCCTCTTGAATACTTTAAAAATCTATCTTAATTTTTTTATTTTATTTTCTTGCGTTAATTATATAAAAGATTTCATTATCTGTTTTGAAAATTCTAAACTTTAAATTAATTCTATTTAACATCAATTCAAACCATTTTCTTTTTGGAAAATTCATTCTTTTTTTTGTTATTGTTGTTGTTGGGAAACTAACAATAATAAATTTAGCTTTTGAAATTAACTGTTTTATTAATTCTTCGCTTTGCTTATGAGATTTTTTATCCATTAAATCTATAATTTTAAAGAGGAGAATTATATCTGCTTTAGGTAATTTAGAGATCTTGATTTTATTTTTAATATTTAAAATCTCTGCTTTTCCTTCTAAACCTTGTACATAAATAATTTTGAAAAATTTATTTAAAAAATTTATATCATTTTCATTTATATCATATGCTAAATATTTTAATTTTTTTAATCCCATATAGAAAAAAGAAAAAGGATTAAATCCACAACCCAAATCTAAAATAATTTTAGGATTTTTTGTTATTTCAAAAATTTTTCTATAAATTTTTGGATATCTATTTAATCTTTCTTTTGTGGAAATGGTCGCAGATAATAATTTATCTATGGTTTTCTGTATTTCCTTTAAATCTTTTTTATTTTTTATTTTTTTATCTAATTCATTTAAATAAAAGTGTCTTTGTTTTTTCTTCTTTTTTGTTTGGAAACACGAGTAAAATAAATGCAATTCTTTTTTAATTGCTTTAATAATCAGTTTTAATTTTTTTTCAGAAATTTTAGTCTTTAAATTTGATTTAAAATTCAAATTAGAATTTAATTTAAAATATTTTTTTATTTCCTCTAGAATAATCTCTTCACAAATTCCTTGATATTTTTTACTTTTCTTAATTCTTTCTAAAATTTTAATATACAATTTATCTGATTCTAAATTTAATTCCATTTTTATTTTTCTAATTTTTAAGGAATTATTTATTTAAGAAAAGAGTGTTTAATAATTCTTTTGAATTAATTTATGATTTATTTATGATTTATTTATGGTTAATTCATGATCAATTTATACTCTTCGAATTATTCACATACTATTCAATTGCTCCTATAAATTGGATTCTTTAACCTCAATAAGAGATCCTAATGCAATTCTTCAATCAGAATCATTAAACAAAAGATTTATAAAACATATTTTTTTGATATAATTACAAAATATTTTATTTGAAAAATGGCTGGAGAAAAAGAAGTAATGAATATTGTTTTTGTAGGTCATGTAGACCACGGAAAATCTACTTGTGTAGGTCAGCTTTTAGTTCAATCTGGATTAATCCCTGAACAAGAAATGAAAAAACTTAGGGCAGAAGCTGAAAAACAAGGAAAATCAGGATTTGAATTTGCCTATGTTATGGATAAAATTAAAGAAGAAAGAGAAAGAGGAGTTACTATTGATCTAGCTTATAAAAAATTAATGACCCCTAAAAGACAAATAACAATTATTGATGCTCCAGGTCACAAAGATTTTGTTAAAAATATGATTACTGGTGCAAGCCAAGCTGATGCAGCATTTTTAACAATTGCTGCTAAAGAAGGAGTTCAACCTCAAACAAGAGAGCATCTTTGGCTATTAAGAACTATGGGTGTAAAACAAATTGCAGTATTAATTAATAAGATGGATACTGTAGAATATAAAGAAGAAATTTTTAATAAAGTAAAAGAAGAAGTTTCAAAATTATTAAAAGTTGTTGGAATTAATCCTGAAAAATCCACATTTCTTGCAGTTAGTGGATTAAAAGGAGATAATATTTTTAAAAAATCAGAGAATACTTCTTGGTATAAAGGGCCAACATTAATGGAACAATTAGATTTATTTGAAAGTCCTAAGAAACCAACAAATTTACCATTAAGATTGCCTATTCAAGATGTTTATAATATTACTGGAATTGGAACTGTACCTGTTGGAAAAGTTGAAACAGGAATTTTAAAAGTTGGGCAAAAAGTAAAAATATTGCCTGGAAGAGAAGGAAATGGAATTAATGGTGAAATTAAATCAATAGAAATGCACCATGAACAATTAAAAGAAGCCCCTGCAGGAGATAATGTGGGACTTAATATTCGTGGGATTGGAAAAAAAGATATTGCAAGAGGCGATGTTATTTGTGATGCAGCAAATCCTGCTACAATGGCAACAGAATTTACTGGGCAAATCGCAGTAATTAATCATCCAACAGTTATTGCTAAAGGATATACTCCTGTTTTCCATGTCCATACTGCTCAAGTTCCATGCCAATTTATAGAAATCCTAAATAAAATTGACCCAACAAGTGGTCAACCAATGGAAGGAAAAGTAGATTTCTTAAAAAATGGGGATGTTGCAATGGTTAGATTAAAACCAATGGGTAATTTAGTTATTGAAAAATCAAGTATAAATCCACATATGGCAAGATTTGCAATCAGAGACGCTGGAGCAACAGTTGCTGCAGGTGTTTGTACAGAATTAGTTGAGAAAAAGATTTAAATCTTTTTTGTTTATTTCTTCTTGAAAATATTTTTTAAATTTATTGATTATTTAAGAAAGAATTTAATTTTAGTGCAACTTTCTGAATGTAAAAAATCAAGTTTTTAAGAATGCCTTATCATAATAGGATATTACCCATTGAATCCATTCTATTAAAAAAATATAATTAAAATCTTGAAGTTCCAACTAAAATTTAAAAAAAAGAAAAAAAATAAAATTGGTAGACTTAATCCTCGTCAGATTCGTCTAACTCAAGTTCGTCTATATCGTCTATAAATTCGTCCTGAGACATTTTTGTCCTCTTTATTTTATTTAAACTCATTATATTGTTGCTATTTAAAAACCTTTGTATTGTGAAATTTATATTTTGAATCAATCACAATCTTATAACTAAGATGAATAATTTAATGCATTACAATAATGATTTTGCATACCAAAATATTTATAAACCAATTCTTTTTAAGAAAGATATAAAGATTATTAGAAAAGATATCATTAAAGTATAATATATTGTTTATATTCATTTAATATCAAATAAATAAGTTTCAGTATGATTTAAATTAATCTTATAAATCAAAAAGATAATTTAACTCAGAAGTTTTGTTTTCTAAGAATTTTTATAAAATAAATTAATTAAGTTTATTTAAACTTAAAGGATGAAAAATGGCAAAAATAAGCCCAATATCAATAAAATATATAATTCATGCTAAATTCGAGGCAGATGGCGCTATAGAAAAACCAGACATGATTGGTGCAATTTTCGGGCAAACAGAAGGATTACTTGGAGAAGAATTAGAAATGCGAGAACTTCAAAAATCTGGTAAAATTGGTAGAATCGAAGTGAATATAGAATATGGAAATTCAAAAACAAGTGGAGAAATAGAAATCCCTTCAGCAATTGACAAAGCAGAAACAGCACTTCTTGCTGCAGCTTTAGAAACTATTGAAAGGGTTGGGCCCAGTAATACAAAGATAACTATAGAAGATATTGAAGATGTTAGGGGAAGTAAAAGAGATTATATTTTAGAAAGGGCGAAAAAACTAATGGAAAGATTAGGTAACTCTGGAAAAGAAATAAATGAAATGACTGATGAAATAAAAACATCTACAAAAACTAGTAGAATTCAATCTTATGGAACAGAAAATCTTCCGTGCGGAGATATTTCTGGAGAAGAATTAATTATTGTAGAAGGAAGAGCAGATGTTATTAATTTATTAAAAAACGATATAAAAAATGCAATTGCAATGGATGGTGCAAAATTACCAGAAACATTAATTGATTTAACTAAAGAAAAATCAAAGACTATTTTATTTGTTGATGGTGACCGGGGAGGAAATCTTATTATTAAAAATGTGATTAAAAATGCAAAAATAGATTTTATAGCAATGGCTCCTGAGGGAAAAGAAGTAGAAGAATTGACTGGAAAAGAAATTCTTCAAGCTCTCAGAAAAAAAATCCGCTTAGAATCTTATTTCGAAGATACAAAGAAAAAAGGGGTAAAAAGATATGACAAATTAAATTCAAATGATAAATTAGAATCAACAGAGAAAAAACAAATTAAAAAAATTAAGAAGATTACTTTAAAAGAAAAAGAAAAAATAAAAAAAGATTTAAAAAAATTAGAAGGAACTAATTCTGCAATTATTTTCAATAAAGATTTAGAACTAATAAAAAAAGTGACAATCGGAAGATTAAACTATTTGAAATTAGACTTTGATCCTTATATAATTGCTATTGATGGAACTGCGACTTCTAGAGTTATTCAAAATTGTGAAGAGTTGGGTTGTGATAATCTAATTGCTAAAAACTTTATTGAATTGGAAACAGATGTGAATTTAGTTTCTTTATAATCCTATTTTCAAAATATTTATATAGTTAATCATCATAATAAAAATATGAAAGATAATATAAGAAAATCTAAAAAGCAAAATGAAGATAGTCGTGGTTTATTTATTCCTGCAGGACTTTTTATTGGAATGGGTTTTGGCCTTATTGCAAATCAATTGATTGGGGGAATTTTTCTAGGACTTGGATTTGGTTTCTTAGGAATTATCTTAACCAAAAGAAAAAAGAATAAATAATTTTTTATTTTAAAATTTAAGTTTTATTTTAAAAAATCCATTGCTTTATTAGATTAAAATATATTAAATTCCTTGATCTATTTTTTCAAGAATTGATTTTGCTTTATTTGGATTTCTTCTACAAATATTTAGAACATAAAGGATTTTTTTCAAAACCTGATCATAACTTTCTCTTTCATATTCTTTTAATTTATCTAATCTCTTTTTAGTCTCTTTAAAAAGTTTTATCGTCGTAATCTTCAGATTTTTTTTCTCAGAAATTTTTTCTTTCATCCCCATAGGTCCTTTATTTTTTTATTAATAAACTCATAATTTGTTATTTAATCTATAAAGTATACCAAAGTATACTTTATAAGCCTTTTTATTGGTGTGATTATTATATAGTTAATACACTACAGCAAAGTTTATAAAGAAATTTCTAATTCTTTAGTTAATTAAATTTAAAAACTTTTAAAATGAAAAACAGAACATTCTTAGTTTCTTTTATAATGGTTTTTGCATTAGTTTTGGCTTTAAGTAGTGTTATTGCTGAAGAAACAGTTGATGTTACTATCAATGATGTTATTGTTGATGGAATTTCAATAGTAGATAATGAAACTGCTTCAATTTCAGTTTCTGATACAGTACCAGTTATTGTTGAATTTACTGCTAATGAAAATGCATCAGATGTAAAAATCAAAGTTTATATAGAAGGCTATAAATATGATGTTTCTGATTCTATTGTTTTAAACACACCTATTGAAGACGGAATTACCTATAGAAAAAGATTCAATTTAGAACTTCCATCAAGTATGGATTTCGATGAATTTTCTAAAGAAGTTTCCCTTTTAATTAGAATAAGTGCGGATAACAGAGGATCTCTTGAAACAGCATATAATCTAAAGTTACAAAAAGATTCGTATAGTTTAAACATTTTATCTGTTGAAACATCTCAAGAAATCATAGCTGGAATGTCTTCAGTCTTTGATATTGTCTTACAAAATGATGGATATGAAAGACTTGATAGAGTTTATGTGAAACTTTCTATTCCTGACTTGAACCTAGAAAAAATAGTTTATTTTGGGGATATAAGTCCAATTGCAGAAGATAGTTATGATGATATTATGGATACCATCAATAGAAAGGTATATTTGACTATGCCTCAAAACACTATTCCTGGAATTTATAATGTAATTATAGAAGCATACAACTATGATGTAAGTACCACAATCTCAAGAAAGATTTTGGTAAAAGATATTGAGAGAAGTGTGTTGCCAACAACAACTTCAAAAACAATTTCTTCAGGTAATTTAGAAACTATATTTGATTTAGTTCTTGTTAATCCAACTGATAGGATTGTAGTTTATTCTATAATTCCTGGAAAAATGAATTTTAATGGATTAATTTTAGAAATAACTGAACCAATAGTTACACTTCTACCACAATCAAGTAGAAATGTAAAAATTAAGGTAAGAGCTACAAAGGATATAAATGCAGGAACACATATGATTGCTTTAGATATAATAGACCAAGAAACAGGGTTAATTGCAAAACAAACCAATTTTACATTGAATGTGGAAGATATGGATAAAGATAATTTAGTTTTAGTATTTACAATGATACTAGGATTTATTTTTATAATTCTTCTAGTTGTATTAATTGTATTGTTATCAAAAAGACCTTTGAAATCTAAAGACTTAGAAGAAACAAACTACTACTAAAATTATTTTTTTTATTTTTTTTTATTATTTTTATTTTTTTTCAAAAATGTGCCTAGGGCACTCTAAATTTTAACATGCTTGCCCTTATGGAGGCAAAAGATTTAAATACTATTCTGTAATGGTAACTCTATGGAAAACGACTATTTTGGGTTATTGTATTGTGGTTCAGATAAAAAATATTTCTTTCCTATAAATCATGTTCCAACCGCAGATGTAGAAGATGCACTAAAAATAAATTTTATTGAAAGGTATGATAATCTCTCTGTTGAAGAAGTAAATAAAATATCAAAAATTGTTAAAGACCATCGGGGTTCACAAAAAACCTTAATTGAAAAAATTGAGGGGATTTTTGATAAATAATAATTCTAAAGAAAATTAAACCTATTTCTGGGACCTATTTTACTTTTCTTCTATAGAAATCTGCTAAAAATATGCTCTTTGTGAAAGCTCCTGCTGGAAAACCTACTAAAACAATAATCATAATAAAGAAAATTATACTCAATAAAATACTTTTCAATAGAGCTAAAATATAATCTCCTAAATTATCAAGAACAGACTTGATTATCTTGAACTCAAAAAAAGAGCCCACAGTTTCTTTATTTATAAAATGTATGAACAATATTGGAATTGCAAATATCTCAGTAAAAATTCTAACTACTCCAAATAAGGGATTTATTTTAACTAGAATTAAAATAAATGCACTATAAACTAATATAAAAGGAATGGCTTTTAAAAACATAAAAAATCCTAATTTAAAATCACTACTAAATTTGAAAATAGGTAGTTTTTTGAATTTGCCTTTACTAAATTCTTGGACAATCTTAATAGCATATCCCCCTAAAGCAAACCAGCCAATAATCGGTAATAAAATCCATAAGATATTCCATAATCCCTTTACTCTATTAAAAGGATATTTAAAAGCAGTCTTAAAATCTAGTTTAACTATGTTTGATCCTCTTTTTTTCATATTTATATTAAGATAAAACAATATATAAACTTTGACTATAAACGCCGACGCCCGGATTCGAACCGGGGCACCCAAAAAGGGTCCAGGTTAGCAACCTGGTGCAATAACCGCTATGCGACGTCGGCTTTAACTTATTATATTATTAAATTTTATAAACAAATTGACTTATAAATTTATTTGATTCTAGAAGGGGGCTTAAGAAAATTATTACCTATTAAAATTCAATTTCTTAAAACTACTTTTTAAATCTCAATAGTATTTATAAATTAAAATAAATTTTTTGATCCATGCCTAAAGAAATTTTAATTTTGGGAGATAAAAAAGGGAATGCTTGGAATTTTACAAAAGAGGTTTA
>Ga0268285_1000550_pt1 | contig 21495 bp, 28 predicted proteins | sample saktaG_2_FD_190144 | JGI IMG/M metagenome (GOLD analysis project Ga0268285, IMG submission 190144) | Saline water microbial communities from Sakinaw Lake, British Columbia, Canada - sak_2013_06_06_120m | ecosystem: Environmental > Aquatic > Non-marine Saline and Alkaline > Saline ... | reverse complement strand
ACAAACAGTTTCAAAAATGAAAGAACCAGAACTTCTTGAACTTAATGAACGGAATAAAGAAACAGATATTTTTAATGCATTAAAAATGATTTTCAAAGGAAAACCAAGTAACGAAATTTTAGCAACTTTTAATTCAGTAGATATGCAACTTGACGAAATAATGCTTTGGGTTGAAGAAAATATCCCAGCAGAATATTCAGGTCAAGAACTTGCAAAAGCTTATGATGCTTTAAGCAGAGCAGATATTTTCAAAGGAAGAATCTACAAACAGCAATATTGGAGGTTTCTTGTTTATGAAAACATTTTATTAAGTTATGGAATTTGTGCATCTAAAAAAAATATTAAAACAGGTTTCACAAGCTACAAAAGACCAACTCGAATTTTAAAAATCTGGTTGAACAATCAAAAAACAGCAAAGAAGAAAACAATCACAGAAAAATATGCCAAACTTGTTCACATTGGAAAAAAGAGGGCATTAAACGAATTTCCAATTATTAAACAAATTATAAAATCAAATGAGAACATCCAAAAAGAACTTAGATTAACACAAGAAGAAATTGAATATTTAAATAGACCTGTTGAAATTTAATTAATTTCATTTTAAAGAATTAAAAAGAAAGATTTAAAAAATAAAAAAGAAATTATTTAGTTTACGCAACTATTTTGTACCAAGAGGAATTATAGATTCAACCTCAACTTTCCCATCTAATACACTCTTTCATAAAACACTTTTAATGTTCAAAGAACGAGCAACTAAATCAAAAGCCTTTCCTTCATAATAAAGTTTTCCAGCCAAGACATCAAAATACTTATACTCTTCAAGTTCTAAATTCAATTTAACAGAATTTGAGTAAGAACTATAAAAAATAAAGTTGTCCCCTTCTCGATATCCACTAAGTTGATAATCTTTTCCATCAATAAAGATTTCAGATTTAAACCTTCCATCTTCTTGCTCAGAAATAAACAACTTAACAATATGCCCTGTTTCATCGTGATCTATTGCAACACCTTCACCATTAAAGTAAAGTCTTTCAAAGCTTTCCTCATAAACAACAAGTTTACCTTCTACATAATCCATACTATCTTTTTTATTCTTAGCAACAACCAAAAAAGGATTTGCCCCAACTTTTTCGCTCTTAACCATCAAGGTAATTTTCTTAGTTTCGCCAGCCATTAAGTAAACAACAACACCATTACTTGTTTTTTCCTCAGGATTAACTTGCATTTCATTCATAGTTGCTACAGTTCCCTTCTTTTCATAAGAAATTAAAGGTTTACTAACAACAAAATAGTTATCTATTCCCTTTCCTTTGAACTCAAGAAAATATTCATAAAAAGGTAATTCATTAACTACCGGTTCATCAACAACATTAACCAGTTCATCAACAGATATAATTTCCTTAGAATTAACTAACCATTCAATTTTCTCGTTACCTGCATTTTGGGAAACAAGCCCACCATGGAAATCAGTCACAGTAACAGTATAGTAAGCCCATTCTCCTGATTTTGCCTTAATTGTGTTGGGATCCAAATCAATCTTAACAAAATTCAAAGAAGTTTCTATTTCATCTTCATCTTCAGAAAGAAAAATAGCCCCAGGTATTCCTGTAGCTTGAACAATAACTCCACCTGCAAAAAGTAAAACTAACATTGTTATCGCAATCATTTGTTTCATTTTAGGTTCTCCATATTTAATTAAAAAAAGATAGGGAAAAATCCTTATAAACATGACGAAGACTTCAACGATTTTTGAACCCATACAATTAATTTATAAATAAATAATCACTAAAAAGAATATGCCTAAAGAAAAAAGGTATATTCTCGTTTCAATGAATGATGAAAGAGCAAAAAGTATTGCAAAGGTATTGGGAGATAAAAATTGTGATAAAATAATTAATTACTTAATGGAAAAAAAAGAAGCGAGTGAAAAAGATATTGCAGATGCACTTAATATAAAATTAAACACTATAGAATACAACCTGAAAAAACTTCTAAAATCAGAATTAATAAAAAAATCAAAAAACTTTTTTTGGAGCAAAAAAGGTAAAAAAATTAATATGTATCAACTTTCAAATAAATCAATTGTAATATCTCCAACTTCTTCAAAAATTTCATCAGGAATAAGAGCAATTCTCCCAATAATATTAATTTCTATAATTACATTAGGAATAATCTCTCTTTATCTGCCTACTCAAGAAACCCAAAACAAACTTCAAACAATTACAGATATACAAAACTATTTAGAAAAAATCGATAGTGCATTAATAAATACAGGAAATCAAGGAATTATAAACAAAAATAATCCAACTACAACTTCAAAAGAACAATCAGCTCAAAGCGAAATAGAAATCAGTGAAGAAATAATTCAATCAAGAGGAAACACTACTTATGTTATATCTAAAAATAAAGTAACCATCTTAGAAAACACCAAAGAAAAAATAGAAATACTAAGCGAAATAGAAATTAATGAAGAAATAAAAAATGTATTAATCGAAGAAAACAAATTAATTATTCTAACTGAAAAAGGAATTATTTATGTTTATGATCTTTCAAATAAAACATCCCCTATAATAGAAATATCAGAAGAAGAAATTTTAGTCAACAAAAATAATTAAAATAAATAACCCCACAATTAAATTAATCCAAATGACAATTAAACAATATGAAAAAATTGAAATTGTTTGGGAAGGTTTTGAAGAAGGGAAAAATTTAACAATTCCTGCAAGAATTGAAGCTTTAGTTCTAGGAAGTTTAATTTCTATTTTAGAAATTCCAAGAGCTTTTTTATTTAATTGTTATGATTACATAACCAAAGGAGAAATAAAAGAACCAAGAGTTTTTGAATGCTTACATTCAATAAAAATGTATTTTGAAACAGCGAGGTCTGGAAGATTTTCAACAAATGAAGAATATTTAGAAAAAAATAATTTAAAATGGATGTTGAAAAAATAAGAAAAGAATTAGAATGGGGTTAATCTTTTTATTGATTGCAAAGGAATTTTTTAACTAAATTTTTCTCTTTTTTTAAAAGTGTATAAAAATTAACAACTTCCAGATGCAGTAGTTCCAATTGAATCTAAAGTCTGACCACACTCTTCTGGTGCATTGTTGAATGCAGAACAAATAGCATCTTTATATGCTTCAGCAGTTCTTGAAACACTAACCTTTACACCATTAACAACTAAACTCGGTGAACCGGTTACCCCAAAATCTTTTGCTGAATTATAATGTTCTTCTAATAAAGATTCCCCATCTGATTGAACACAAGCTAAAACTTTATCAGAATCAATTCCCAAAGATTTCATTAAAGCAACTGATTCCTTTAAATCGCAATCAATATCCCCAGAACATTTACCATATATTTGAGTAGCAAATTTCTCTGCATAAGCCCAATAAGAATTTTCCCCTAAATCTTGCATACATGCTTGAATTTTATTTTGCTGAACTTCAAAATCTCCATGTCCTGCATAATATAAATAAACTTTGAAATCTGCATAATCTTCTAAAAGAGACTCAACTTGTGCAAAAGGTCCTAACGCAGTTACTCCATATGGACAATAAGACCAAATATATAATCCAACAACAGGTTTATCTGATTTAGGAATTTCTTGAGATTCTGCTTCAACAGGTTCTTCTTTTTTATTTAAAATAGAAATCAAAGAATTCCCAATAATATATCCTGTTTTAGTAACATAAAAAGGAACAGCTTCCTCCTCATAAAGAGTATTAATCTCATACAAATCTCCAATTTTATTGATATCTTTTATTTCAAAACCGCTATATCCAACAGAATTTAAATAATTAATCAAACTTTCTCCAGCATCATCAGCAGAAATAGTTCCTCCTGTTATTCCTCCTGTAAAACTCGTAACAATTAAAATTAATGCAAAAACGCCCAGCACAAATGTAGAAACAATCCAAGGATTTTCTCTAAAACTTTCTGTTAAGTTTCTCTTTTTTTTAGAATGAATTTTTTCTTCCTCTTTATGTTCTTCCATTTTAAGATTAAATAAAACCCTTTTAAAAATATTGTGGTTCTAAAATCTATTTAAATTTAAGTGCATTTTTTACAACAGCCTTAGAAATCCCATTGAAAATACTTAAATTATCTTTTAATCTTTCTGAGGAACTATTTTTTCCTAAAGCAGAATTAACATGAGAATACCATAAATAAAAATCCCCATAAGATGGAATTTTTATTTTTACAGGCCCTGCATTTTTAGAATACCAACGTTCAACTGTTTGATCTGAATAAATTGTATCAAAACCTTTTTTAGTTAATTCTAAAGAGTAAGAATCTCTTGCTTTCCAACAATCTCCAAAGGGCATTCCAAATGTCTTTATATTTTCTTTTTTTTCAAAATAAATTGTTTCTTCAACTTTCCCTCCTTGATCAGGATTTTCTTCAAAAATTATTTTTGATTCAGAATGTAAAGAATCCCCAATCTTAAGATTATCTTTTCCAACTTTAACAGCAGGGTCAAAAAATATCTTTCCAAGTTCAGGGTATTTAGTTCCAACTAACTTAAAATCATTCCCAGAATATCCAACATAATTTTCTGCCCCACCATCTTTCAAAACAACAACTTCTTGTCCATGAATATTTTCTGTTCCTAAAACTTCTACATCTGTTCTAAAAGTTTGAGAATCATTTAAATAAGTCCAAGAATTTCCTTGTTGTAATGGAAACAAATCTCTGAAATTAACATTTGAATTTCTCACATGGTCTTCAACTTTTATAAAATTCAAAAACGGTTGGTGCAAAGGAGAAACATAAATTGCATAAGGTTGTTCAATATCAAAATTAAAAACCCCAAGACCATTCATTAATTTAACCATGTCCTCGGCATTATCAATAAAACCATCAACTTTTGCTAACACTTCATAAACAGCATTCCCAACACCAGGAGCGATAAAGTTCAACGTTAAACTCCCATATTTTAAAATTGTAACAACATCATCTGCATCTGCAAAAGACCAATTCCCAATATAAACAAAACCAGGAACATCATCTATTCTTTCTTTATCCCAAGAAGGCAAATCAATATCTAATTTTTGAACAAGAGAATTACCCCAAGACCTTGCTTCATCCCACAAATCCATTGTAATAAAATCCAAACTTCCGCTTACTTTTTTTTGTAAACCAGAAGGAATATACATTTTTGGCATAAACACTTTCAAAGGATCTGTAATTACAACAAAAGTTTGCCCAAAAGATTTGTCATGATATAAAAAAGAATCCAACCCAGTTATTCTCTTTCCATATTTATTCTGAACCCATGCAGCATGAGTTTCTCCATTTAAATTAAAAGCAATTTGACCGTTTGCAGTTGTTTTTGTTTGAAGAACATAATTTGGTTCATTGTAAGGATTTGTATTTAAGTTGGGAACATAATCATCAAAAGAATTTGAAGGTGAAGTTATTTTTGGTTCACATCTTCGTAAAAAACTTGGTGAAGAAAGAGCCACAGGAACAATTGCTACTTTTTTAATAAATTCTCTTCTCTTCATTACAATCTAAAGAAAACAGGGTTTAAAAAAATTTATATTATTTCCCACCTTCTAATTCTTCATAAATTGTTTTTGCTGCAACAGCACCTTCTGCACAAGCTGTAATAATTTGTTTAAAAGAATTATTTGTAACATCTCCTGCAGCCAAAATCCCGGCAACATTTGTTCTCTGCTCTTTATCAACAACAATATAATCTTTTTCTAATTTTAATTTTAATTTTTTAGCAAGTTCAATATTTGGAACACTTCCAATTTCAACAAACAAACCATCAACTTTTAATTTTTCTTTTTCATTAATTTCCACCTCTTCAAGTTTCCCTTTTCCAATAAGTTTCGTAACAACTGAATTAAATAAAGGTGTTATTCTCTTTTCTTTTTCTAATTGTTCAATCCAAATTGGTTCTGCTTTTGAAAATCTATCTTTTCTATAAATAATATAAACTTTTTTTGCATGTTTAGCTAAAAGCAAGGCTGCAGTAATTGCTGCATCGCTTCCTCCGACAATTCCAACCACCTTCTCTTTATAAAAAGCAGAATCACAAGTTGCACAATAACTTACTCCTTTTCCTATAAATTCTTTTTCATTTTCCAACTGCAACATTCTTCTTTCAGAACCTAAAGCTAAAACCAATTTCTTTGAAAAATATTTTTCTTTATATGTAATAACTTCAAAACCATTTTTATTATTAATATCTGAAACTTCTTGCATTTTTATTTCAACCCCAAGCTCTTTTACTTGCTCAATCATTTTTTTCATTAATTGAAATCCAAGAATTTTTCCATAAGAAGGAAAATTACAAACTTCATATGCTTCTCCAGCTAATCCTCCAGGAAGCTTACCAATAACTAAAGTTTTCAATTTATATCTTACAGCATAAACAGCTGCTGTCAAACCTGCTGGACCTGCTCCAATAATTATCAAATCATATTTTTTCATAACATATAAAAACAGACATACATTATAAAGTTTATGAAAGAAGAAGTGATAAAGGTCCTCCAAAAAGCTTTGAAAAAAATTGATGTAAAATTAAAAAAGCAAGAGATAGAAAATTTTTTAGAAATTCCTCGGTCAGCAGAAATGGGAGATTATGCTTTTCCATGTTTTTTTCTAGCTGAAAAATTAAAACAAGAACCAAGACAAATAGCACTTCAGATTAGAGAAGAAATAAATGAAATTCAAGTAAATTTTGAAGACATTCAAACATCTGGAGCTTATGTAAACTTTTTTGTAAATCGAAAAGATTTAGCACGGCAAGTTGTTTGGGATGCAATAACAAAAAAAGAAAACTTTGGAAAAGGGAAAATTGGAAAAGGGAAAAAAATAGTAATAGAATTTTCTTCCCCAAATATTGCAAAACCCTTTGGAGTTGGACATTTGAGATCAACAATAATAGGAAATTCAATTTCAAATCTTTGTGAATTTCAAGGATTCAAAACAAAAAAAATAAATTACTTCGGAGATTGGGGAACTCAATTTGGAAAATTGGCTTATGGTTATCAAAAGTTCGGAAAAGAATCTGAATTAAGAAAAGATGCAATAAAACATTTATTAAAAATTTATGTTCAAATAAATAAATACAAAAAATATGAAAAACCTTCCAGAGAAACTTTCAAAAAAATGGAGCAAGGTGATAAAAAATCCCTTCTTCTTTGGAAAAATTTCAGAGATTTAAGCATTGAACAATTTGAAAAAATTTACAAACAACTTGGAATAAAATTTGATGTTTACGAAGGGGAATCAAAATATAATAAACAATTACCAAAAATTGTTCAAGAACTTGAAAAGAAAAAACTTTTAAAAAAAAGTAAAGGGGCTTTAATTGTAGATTTAAACAAATATGGATTAGGTGTTTGTATTATTCAAAAAAGCGATGGCACGAGCATATATGCAACAAGAGACATTGTTGCTGCAATTGAACGCCACAAAAATTACAAATTTTCAAAAATGATTTATGAAGTTGGGCAAGAACAAAAATTGCATTTTAGACAAGTTTTCAAAGTTTTGGAATTAATGAAATATAAATGGGCAAAAAATTGTATCCATGTTGACCACGGACTTTATCTTGGAAAATCAGGGAAAAAACTTTCAACACGAAAAGGAGAATCTTTTTCAATGAAAAAAATTTTAGAACAATTACAAAAACTTGCTTCAAAAGAAATTAAAAAAAGGTTCCCAAAATTAAGTAATATAGAAAACCAAAAAAGAGCTGAAAAGATTGCAATTGCTGCAATTTTCTATGGAGATTTAAAAAACAATCGAACAAAAAATATTGTTTTCGACTTAGACAGATTTGTTTCTTTCGATGGGAACACAGGACCATATATTCTGTACAGCTACGCAAGAGCAAGTTCAATAATTAAAAAATCAAACCAGCCAGGACATTTTGAAATAAATGATTTAGAACCAAAAGAATTCGACCTTGCGAAAAAACTTTCGCTTTTTCCAGAAGTTACATTAAAATCTTATGAACAAATGAATCCCTCTTTAATTGCAAATTATTCTTACGAACTTGCACAATTATTCAACGAGTTTTATCAAAAACATCCTGTCCTAAATTCAGAAAGTGAATCGTTTCGGTTAGCTTTGGTTGAAGCATTTCGGCAAGTTATAAGAAATTCTATGAATCTTCTTGGAATAGAATTATTAGAAGAAATGTAAAGATGTTTAAGAATCATTTTACAATTTCTCACAACTTAAAGGCGAGGGGAGTGCGGGAAAAAATTCATGGAAAGAAAAAGGGGTGTGTGAGAAATCTAAATAATTAAATACTTTCAAAAAAGTAAAAGTTTATAAAATTTAAAAAACAAAAAATAAAAGGAGGTGAAAAATGGTTCAAATAAAAAGAATGAATGAAGAGTACTTTGCAAAACTTCTTAAGGATTTAACAGCTTCTGGAGAACTTATTCGAGCACGACAAGAAGAAAAACAAAAACTTCTTGACGCGTTAGACAAAGAAAGCAAACGTTTCTTTTTTGGGAAAATTTCCCAAAAAGCTTGGCAATCTTCTGTGCAAAAAACAAATCTTGAATTACAAAGATTAGATAAAAACAGAAGAGACGCAATAAAATCAGCAACAAGTCATTGCGACAGAACAAGAAAACTTTGTGTTGAGCAAATGCCTATTGGATACAAAGCAACTTTAACAGGAATTGTTGGTGGAAAAACAAAAAAGAAAGTTGTAAGAAGAAAAGTTACAAAGAAAGTCGCGAAGAAGAAATAAGTTTATTTTTATTTTATTTATTTTTAATAATTTTTATGTTAAGATTAGTTTGGGCTTTGTGGGGAGAACCAATTATAAAAATTACATATTCCTATTATTTTATTTATTAAAAACTAAGGAGGACTGCACAAATTGAAGCCGAATCTATAATTGCATCTTTAGGTGTTATTTCTCCCCCAACTGAATTTTTATAATCTGCAAATTTCATACAAGTAAGAATATCCATTTCAGAAATCCCATAATCTTATCTAAGAGTTACTAAAACACTTCCAAATCTACTATAATTTTCATTAGTCATTGATAATTCATATTGTTGCATAACAGAGTCAATACTCTCTTTAATTTCATCATATGAGTAACCCCCTACAAAAGCGATTTCCATTTGTTCGAGAGCCGTCATTTTTTCAACAATTGTTTTAGTATCGCTTGTAGATTTAGTATAGCTTGTGGAATTATTGTTATCTCCACCACTAAAAATTCCTATTAAAATAAATAATATGAATATTCCTATTACTCCTGTCCAAACAGGGTGCTTTTTAAACCAGTTTTCCTTTTTTGCATTCATCTTAAGTAAGTATTATTTTATAATTTTAATTGTAAATATTTCCAATGTGTTATAATCATAATCCTTAAATGCAACATTAAGAGTTAATGACTCTAAAATATCTTTTGAGATATTATCTTCAATATTATCAACAACTAATTGCATTCCTGCTTTATTCAAATCTTGATCACATCTTAATCTTAACCAATTGTCTTCTAAAACATATTCATAACAAATTGGGTCTGCACCCATACTTTGCCAATATTCATTAATTTCATATTCTACTGCATTCTTAATTATGGTTTCTTTTTGTTGTTCTGTTAAACTAGTAGGTTTTAAATTTCCAGTACTTACATTATTATTTCCTCCACTAAACATTCCTATTATAATAAATAATACTACAACACCTATTATCCCTGTCCAAACAGGATATTTTTTAATTAAATTTTCTTTTTTCATCTTCTATTAAATAAAAGAAATTCCCTTTATTAAATTTTCTAATAACTCTCCCACAAAACCAACCTCCCCTCATCATCTCTTAAAAATAAACTATCTCCTGTTTTTGTCCAAACATAATCTTCTCCTTTCCAAAACAGAGTTGTAGAATTATCTTTTCCATTTCCAACAATTATCTTCACTTCTAAAAAAGGATTTAAAACAAACTCTGAAAAAACAAAATTCTTCCGACCTTCATCTTTAATCCCCCAACCAGTTAAATCACAATCAAAAGAACAATTATTATAAAAAACTAAAACATCTTTTTCAAAATTAAATTCTTTTAAACCAATACAATTTCTACAAATATTCTGCGACTTTTCACACAAATTCACATTTGAATTCAAACAATTTTCCCAAGCTTTTTCAAAATCATTATAATAAACATCTTTTCCAGAAGGAAAGTAAAAATTAGCAAAACCTTTTTCAACTAATTCCAAATTAACATTTTTTTCATCCAAAAAAACATAAGCTAACAAACGACCATATCTATCATATCTTTCATTTCCAAACTTTAACTCAACAGTTTTATTCAAGACCTCTTTTTCCAAAAAATCCTTTGCTTCTTCATAATACTTTTCTCCTTTTTCAGGACAGTTAATTCCAAGCAAACGAACAGAAGTAGAATTAACAACAATAGTGTCTCCATCAATCACCCGTTCAACAAAACCAGATTCAGATTCTTCAAAAAAGCCTTCAAGGGATTTATCTAAAAAATTATAATTAATTACAAAAAGAAAAATTACTAAGAATATTAACAAAAAAGCATATTTTTGTTTGTAGTGCATTTTATATGTTCTAACACAACAATTAATTTAAATAAATGTTTGTAATTCTTTTTATGGAAAATGTTCTTTTATTAGCTGACAAAAATTCTAATGCCTGGAATTTTGCATTAAAAATTCAAAATTATATTGAAAGAGAAAAAGAAGAACACATATTACTCAAAGAAGTTTGCATAAAACATTTTAGAAATAATGAAATAGATATGCATGTTCCAGAAAATATACGAAAAAAAGATGTTTATTTTATACAAGATTCAACAAAGAACCCACAAGAGTGGTTAACTGAATTAATTTTAATAAAAGATTTGTTACTTAGTTCATCTGCAAATAGCATAACTTTTGTTCTGCCCAATATGTTATATTCAAGAAAAGACCGAAAAGAAAAATCAAGAGTCCCAATTTCAGCCAGAGCATTGGCAAAAGCAATATCCCCTAATCTAAAAAGAATAATTACAATGGATTTACACGCAGACCAAATACAAGGTTTTTATCCTGAAAATGTTCCTGTGGACTCTTTACGTAGTTTTCCAAGTGTTATTGAATATTTAAAATCAAATGAACAAAAAGTAATTGAAATGGAAAATTTAGTTATTGTTTCTCCTGATGCTGGAGGCGTATCAAGAGCCAGATCTTTTGCACAAAGACTTGGTTCAAAATACCCAACTGCATTTATTGAAAAAAGAAGACCTATTCCTGGAGAAATTTCAGAAATGCATATTTCAGGTGATGTATTTAACAAAGATGTTCTACTTATTGATGATTTAATTGATTCAGGAAACACTTTGTGCAATGCAGCAGAATTACTTAGAAGAAAAGGAGCAAGGCAATTATTTTGTTATGGCACACATGGTTTGTTCACATTAGGAACAGAAGAACTTTGTAAAAGGTTTGAAAGAGTTATAGTAAGCAATACACATCACCAAAAAAATGATAATATAGAAGTCATTGATGTGTCTCATGTTTTCGCAGAAGCAATTTATCGTGCACAAAAAGGATTATCAATTTCTAAATTATTTGAATAGTATAAAATAAGGTGTAGGAGAAGAATACCGAAGTATCCAACACAAACCGAAGTCTATGCCTCCTACAAAAAAGTATATATTTTAAGGTTTATAAAGGTTTTGGAAATTTCAAAATGAAAACATTTTGCTCAAATCCTCTGTAGGTGACAGTGGGTTTTTCTTTTAGAAAAAGAAAAGCTACAATGTAAAAGAAAACTATAATTGCACTTCGTTATGTGGGTGACAGGGTTCGAACCTGCGTAAGCACTAAGCTACAGCCGCTTAAAGGCTGCCCGTTTGACCACTCCGGCACACCCACATAAAATTTAAAGAAATATCTAACTTATAAAATTATTGCTTGGGGTGTGACGCGAGAACTTCGGCCGAGCAAGTTCACGAGAAACAATTGCGAAGCCAATCATAAAAATCCGAGTGAGCTTGGGAGCAACACCCACATAAAATCTTGAATATGCTTTTGCTTAAAAATGTTGCTGAAATGAACTTTTATTTTTGTTCATTGAACTAGAGTAATAACAAAAAAATATAGTCATGAGAATAATAATTCTTTTAAATTGGCTGAAAAATAATAACAGGCAAAAATCCCATTAAAGAAAAAATCAAACATAAATTTCTTGTTCTGTGCCTTTTATAAAATTCCAATCTAATTTCAATAATTGTTTCACAGCAGGATTATTTGTATTTAATTTATATAAATTTGACTTCCCAACTCTTCTTGTTTTTATGATAATATTATTTCTTTCTAACTTATCCCAAAAAGTTTGTAGTGTTGAATAACTAACTCCTGAATTTTTTGCTATCTCTGTTAAAGGATAATCAAATAATTGGAAAGTTATAAGAAAATCTAAAACTTTCATTACGGGATTACTCCCAAAAATTTCTACAAAGACTGTTTCGTTTTTCATTATATTTACTAAGTAAGTAAGTATTTAAATGTTTTGATTTATATTTTTAAATTCCAAAGTTAGAAACATTTAAATATATCCTTATTTTAAATTAAATATGAAATTTGATGATGAGGACAAAATTAAAGCAACTATTTTATATCATTTAAGAAGAAAAAAAGTTATTGGGGGGGTTCATACCTCTTTTGATACACTCCATAAAGGATTCCCTTCACATCTTGGGAAAGATATTAAAAAAATTGCCGAAGAATTAATTAGAGAAGGCTGGTTAACATCAAAGCCAACAAATCAGGGTCGGCATGTTTCATTAAACAAAGATAAACTTAAAAAAATTGAAGAGTTTATTAAAAAGATTTTAGGATATGATTTTTAGAATTTTCTTTCATCAATCCCCAATCGTAACAAAAACATATAGTCATGAGAATAATAATCAGTTTCATTGATTTTGTGAGGTATTAAACACAAAAAGGTATTTAAAAACAGGAAATTATTTTATTTTATGGGTAAAAATTATTTAGAGGAATTAAAAATATTAATTGAAAAATATAAAGAAAGAGGTTTTGAATGGGGAAAGCCAATTGATTATCTTGAATTTAGAAATGGCTGCTCTAAAAAAGAAATGGAGAAAGAAATACTTAATTGTGATAATGCTGAATTTGTTGAAAAACAAAAAGAGCAAGGAGAAACAAGATATAAGTTATATTTTGTCTATAGTTCAAAAACTGGCAGAGTTTATGTCTTGAAATTTACTGAGAAAATAAGAGTAATCACAGTCTATCCAATCGGAAGGCAAACATTAAAAAACTATAAGAGAAAGTTTAAAAAAGTCTAAAAATTTATAATAACCATGGCAATAAAAATACATTATAATGAAGAAGATGATATATTCACTATTTATAATGATGAACACAAACCCAGTGAAACAATTGAATTCTCTGAATTTTTAAATATAGATATTGATAAGGATAAAGGTGTTGTTGGATTAGAAGTATTTTATGCAAGTGAATTTTTTTCTGCTTTGAATAAAGTTATTACAAAACCTTTGTTAAAATCTATTGATAAGGTTTTAATAGAATGCAAGAATTATAGAAATAATTGGTTTATTGTTCTTGTGTTTGAAAAGGACGGAGAGAAGATAAGGGTTCAACTGCCTCCTTTAAGAAAAACCGAATATACAAGTCCTCTGATTGCTAGTTGTTAATAAATTTTTTGCCTTGAAATTTGAAAAGATAAAATAAGTTCATCAATCCCCAGTCGTAACAAAAACATATATTTCCGACGACATAAATGTTTTTAACTGAAGTTATTTTAGTTTAGTTATGGTGATGAAAAAGAGATTGCTTCTTAAATCTTTTTTTCAAACTTCTTTTATATTCAATTGCATGTATTATTAGAACTTTTTTATCTTTTGGGCAAGTAGCTATAGAAAAACATCTATTCCCACTTAACTTATAAAATAATTCATAACCCACATCTCCATATTTTAATGTCTCTTTTTCTATCTCAAATACTTTTTCAAATTGAGGAAATATTTCTAAAACTCTTTTGTGTTCTATCCCTTTTTTCAAAATCCCGAATTTATAATAATCAGTAAAAATTAGTTTTCTCCCATTTATTTTTTTAGAAATTATTTTATGAATCTCTTTTTTATCATTTATTAAAAAAACCATATTAAGAATTAATTTAGGACTGGAATTTTTGTGGATTGTATATTATAGGGAATTCTTTCTGTTTTATTCATGCCCTGCAAAATAAAATAAATAACATATCCGTCTCGGCATTGCTTAAACATTAGTTGAGCATTAGTTAAATTATTTAGTATTTTAGAATTCAATCCAAGGGATTCTATATAATCTGATGCTTTCCTTAATTCAACATTCGCAATTTTATTATTTGAAGTAAAGTCAATATTTAAATTTAAAACCCTTATACTTCCAACTATTACATCAGAATCCTTTTTGCAAGAAATCATAAGTCTGTCAGAAAAATCATCATACATAAAAGAACATTTTTTATTCATACCCAATAAAATCATTTCCAATTTAAAAATCTAACTATTTACCTCTTTCATTGAATTAGAGTAATAACAAAAACATATATTTCCGACGACAACAATACTTAAAATCTTGCTTCTTTATTTCCCAGAACTATTTGATTTTCCATATTCCATAATAAAGCCATTATAATCATCTCCCCACCTTGTATTGAACTGCTTGCTGAAAATTTTTCTATTTCTTTTTTAAATGCGTCTTTTGATCTATTTGAAGATTCTTCAGCTGTTTTCTTTTTTAATAATGAAATATTTAATTCATTTGAAGGTTGAAGGAAAGAACTAGCTATTTTATCTTTTAATGGAGTGGCTTCTCTTTCAGAATCTGTATAAAGCATAAAAGAATCCTCATATCCAATAAATGTCTCTGTTCCTTTTTTAATTGCTTCTCTCCCCAAAATTTTAGCAGAATTACAAGACAAAGAATAAATTATTTTATTTTTTAATAATCCTTCATTTTTTCCAGTTTCAATTAGCGACTCATCTTTAAAACCAGTAATGCAATTATCATTTCCATGCCCGTTAAAAAAGACCAATCTTGGATTTTGCTTTTTCAAATAACTCTCAACATTTTCTTTATTTACATTATTTCCTTTTACATCAATAAAGTCTATTGAATTTTTAGAAGCAAAATTTAATATTTCTTTGCTCCAATTAAATAAATAAGAAGTGACTGGGTCGTAATTAGGTCTGGTTATTAAAAATTTAACCATTCTAAATTTGTCTTATTCCTTTTTTTAACACTCTTAAATAATTCATTTGCATGGCAATAATCTTTTTTCCAATTTCATCTTCTTTATTTACATGATTAATTAAATCCAGTTTTGTTAAGGATTCTTTAGAATTTCCAATAAAAAGATTTATATTTGGTGGAAGTTTTGAAGATTTTATTCTAAATAAAACAATTTCTTTAATCTCTTTATCCACTTTTTCCTTTTTATCTTTTATTTCCATTTTATATTAAATCAAGTTTGATTAATTTTTTTAATATTTTGTCTCCTAATTCTGTTTCTTTGTCTATTTCAATATAAGCTACATCCCAACTTATGGGTTGTTTCTCCTTATCTTTTTCAAGAATTATAATAACATTCTTTCTTTCATTAATTGGAAGATTAGAATATATTTGCAAGAATTTAGCTTTTTCTTTTTCATTCATAGTATACTATAATCTTCTCAATTTAAAACCTTTTTGTTTTCTCTTTTCTTAAATAGATTATTAAAATACTCTTTCATCAATTCCCAGTCGTAACAAAAACATATATTTCCGACGACAATAATACTTATAATCTACAATCTGAAATAAAATTCTTTGTGATATAAAATGTCAAAGAAGAAACTTTTTCAAGATAATGAGAGATAACTCTTCTATTTCCAATAGCCACATAAATTACTTTTTTATCAAAATCTTTAACAGCTTTTACTACTCCAGAAAAATCCCCATCATTTGAGATTAAATAAGCTTCATCATAAATTCCTTTTTCTGAATCAAGAACTAAATCCAAGGCAAGATTAACATCGCTTGCTTTTTCAACATAAAATGTTTCTCCATCTCTTTTTCTTTTTTCTAATCTTCCAAAAATTATATTTAAATTATCTATTTTCTTTAATTCATCAAAGAATTTCTGTTGTCCTAAATATTGTTTTGGATGTGTTTTTTGATTTAAAGGAGCAATATAATAATTAATTTTTATTAACTCCTTATTTCCAACAAGTTTTTTACAAAATTTTTCTATATCTACTTTAACATTAAATTTGCTTTTGATTGAAAAATAAAAATTACTTCCGTCAATATAAATTACAACTTTTTTCTTTTTAGAATTTTTCATGGTATAGCATGGGGTTTTTGCAAACCCCATGGACTTAATTATCCTAATCAAACTTATTTACTTTATAAATTTTTTGCTTAAAAATGTTACTGAAATGAACTTTTATTTTTGTTCATTGAATTAAAGTAATAACAAAATCTATATTTCTCGAAGACAATAATACTTATAAAGAATTTTCCTGTAGTTTAATTATGGTGATGAAAAAATGGTGATGAATGTTTTCTTAATTCAGAGTTATACGCATAAAAGATTGTATAACACTTATGGCTAAATTTAATTTAGTAACTGAGGCTTTGCAGAACAAAGTGAAGAAATAATTAAAAGGAGGTGAAAATTATGAAAAAACTTATGAGAAAAAAAATTAGTGTTTTTGGGAAAAGTATTCCTGTGTTTGTGATTGTTCTTCTTGGATTAGCAGTTGTTAGTGCGGCACTGTTGCCATATTTTGCTCAGATAACTGGGAATGTGACAGTAAGTCAATCGGTGTTGTTTGATAATGTAGATATTAATGGGGCATCAGCAATAACAGAGGATATGAATGGAGTGGCAGGAAATATATTCCATGAGGCTGACCATAACTTAAGAAATAACGCAAACACATGGGTACTAGTAGATTTTGCTTCTGCGAAAGTTGGTCCAGCAGAAAAGGATACCGAAGGTGCTGGACTTACAGTATATCCTGAGTTTAAGTTAGTACCGACAACCGACGGAGATGGGGATAATGATGTAGGAGATGAAGATGATGTTCATTTCTATTTTGGAGACGAAGAATCTGGAGATATGCAGTGGAGCGCGTTTAATTCGGTATCATTTAATTACAATAAAATAGATGGTCCAAGTGATAGAGTTCCACATGTTAATGCTTGGTTAAGATCTCCTGATGGTGTGACAGTATTATCAATTTCAACATGGAATGGCGGAAGTCCAAATCCAACAATTTCAGAGGATGGTAAAACTGCAACTTACACAAAAAGTCAATTTGTTACAAGTGCTGGTGGAGCATCAGTAGCAACTGGTTATGACGATTGGGAAATTAGAGAAGTAAGAATACAATCAGGTAATCCTGGTGCAGACCCAAGTGCTGATAGTGATTTGCAAGTAGTTTATGTAAGCAATGTTAAGGTAAATGATGGAAGTATTGGGAATGTTATAGAACTACCAACATCTGATTACGCAAATGTTCCTGGAGCAATAGTTGAATTCAGAATGGTTTATGGCTTTGAATATAATTCATATCCAGGAGAATATACAACAACTACAGAAGTTGACTACACAGGGATTATCACTGAAAGTGGAGTGCTTATTACTGATACTAGTTAAATAATAATTTATTTTTTATTTTTTCCAATTTATTTTTTAAGGAAAACAAATGAGCCCTCTCTTGAGGGATTCATAATCATGCCAAGAGGCGAAAACAAAAGGAGAAAGAAAAACATGAATAAAAAGATAGCAACGCTGATTTTAGGAGTTTTGTTAATGGCTATTGTGTCTGCTGGGTTAGTTAGTTATTTTGCGAAAATTACAGGAACTGTTGAGGTTGAGGGACCTGTTTTTTATTTGGATGGAACAGAACTTGAAACAGACATTTATAATTTGACCATTAACCAATATCCTTTTATTATTGACACATTTAACATAACAAACAATGAAATAATTTTTATAACAGATTCTTTGAACATAAATGAATTTTATAAAGCGGATTTTGATATTTACATTAGTATGAGGGAAAATAGTAACAATAGTTATCTTGATTTTGAAATTATCAAAAAAACTTCTTCTGATGAGATTAATATTTGTGGTCCTAAAAGAATTAATACTGGAAGTTCAAGTTTTTCTGTTAGGCATACTCTTTGTTCTTCTTCTGAAGATATAGATTTTGATGAAGAAGATAAGATTGGGTTAAAAATATCAGGAATGGCTGAACTTAAAGTAGGGTTTCCTTATGCAAGTGATGGTTATTCACGCATCGAGGTATCAGCAACATGAAAACAAAAACAAAATTAAAAAATATTTATGTAGATGAAAGAAAAGTTTATAAAGTTGGGTTTATTGATAATAATACCAACAGCTTTGTTGGGTTTATGCTCCCCGGTAATTCGTACAAATTGCCGGATGATTTTTATTTTTCTAAATATTTTGGAGGTTTAAAATGGAAGAAACTTTAATGTTTGTAGATAATGGCTTTTTTAAATTAGTTAAAAAAGAATTTGAAAATAAGACCAAGAAAAAGAAAAGATTTTTGCAAACATTTAGGAATATCTGCGAAAAAGAAAATTTAAAATTAAAACATTTATTTTTTTATACTGCACCCCCTTATCAAAGTGCTATTCCTGATGAAAAAGAAAAGATGTTAATAAAAAATTATAAACACCTATTAAATTTTCTCCAATATAAAAAATGGATTACTATTAGAGAAGGAAGATGCCAAAGATTAAAAATAAATGAAAAATATCAATATAAACAAAAAGGTGTTGATATTTTAATCTCAATTGATTTAATGCAAATAAAAAACAATTATCAAAAGGTAAAGAAGATAATCCTTATTGCATGTGATAGTGATTTTGTCCCTTTAATTAAAATTCTTCAGGAAAACAATATAGAAGTTATTTTATATACTTATTTTGATAGAAAAAGAAACTCCCCTTTTTCAAGATACAACGAACTTTTAAAATCCTGCAATAAATGGGTTAAACTAAAAAGCGAGGATTTTGATTAACATGACCCTAAAAACACTAATGCTCGTCTTCGGAATTTTACTAATCCTGCCTCTAACATCTGCAGGAAACATCACAAATTTTCAAGTTGCCCAAAACTTTTCAGATTTTACAGCAGGAGAAGTTGTGAATGTTATTTTTAATTTTGATTATCCTGATTCATCGGCGCCTTATTTTTCCCAAACAGAGAATGCCCCCCTTGTGCTGATTGCAAATATTTCTTCAGATGATTCTAATTATCCTGTTTGGAAAGGTGACTTTGAATTAAGTGGCTCAATGAAAGTGGACAACAAGATTTTTACAGATAAGTATTATGAATTTGAATGCACAGAAAATGATTTTGTGGTAGATTATCCTGATGAACCATTTGAAATTAAGAACATTCCCAATGGGACATTTTACTGCACCAATAAGGAATTTTTAGCAATGGACTTGAAATCAGAAAATGAAATTATCTTAAACATTAAGTCAGACCCGGCATTATGGCCAGGAAAATATAATTTCGCTGTTGAATTATTTTACCCAGAAAAAACAGAAAAAATACTCACCATGACAATTAATTCCCCTTTTGAAAAAATTTATAGTGAAAGAGGAATTGTATTTAATATTACCCTAACAAAAGAGGCAAAATTAGAATATAAAAATTGGAATGATAATACACTAAAATGGAAAACATTATGTAGTAATTGCAATGAGTATGGAGAAAGCAGGATAAAAAGAAAATCATTTAGCGAGGGGGAATACAACATAACAATAAGAGCAACAGATGATGTGGGGCAGGTTAAGGAAGAAAATATTTTATTCTCAGTAGATAGCAAAAAACCAAAAATTTCCAAAACACTTCCAAAAAGAAATTCATTTACAAATGGTTCTGATTTTTATATTAAATATACTGAAGACAATGTGAAAAATGTTTCAATAACAATTCAAGGAAGTGAAATACAAGTTTATCCAGTTGATATTTCTAAGTGTGTTGAATCTAAAAAATACACAGAATGTTTTGTTGATTTAAACTTATCAGATTATGATGGACAATCCATAGAATATTGGTTTGAAGTTTCTGATTATGTGAGGGACGTCAGCTCAAGAAAAACAAAAGTTAAAGTAGACACAACTTCCCCTGTATTAACTGTCAATTCTCCTGAAAACAATTTAACTTATGGAAGGAAAGTGGTGTTTAACATTTCAGTAAGTGAAGATGTCAAAATTGAATATATTGATAATTCTGCTTCAAGATGGAAACGCCTTTGTTCAAATTGCGACGAGTATGGGGAAAGCAGGAAAAAAACAAAATCATTCAAAAGAGGAGTCCATGATATTTTAATTAGAGCAACAAATAAAGCAGGGAACATAGATATTAAAGAAATAAATTTTGATGTTGATTATTAAACTTCATTGGTTTTAAGTAATAACAAAAAAACAATATTGTCGACGACAATAATACTTATAAACAAATTAAAATTAAAAAGAATATGGTTATAAGAACTATAACATGTTATAGAATTGAAAGGAGGTAAAAAATATGAAAAAATTAATATTAAGTATATTGATGTTAGGAATTATGTTAAGTGTTGTTAGTGCTATTAGTTTCATAAACCCTGTAGGAGATAGTGATGAATATTTTTCAGGGGATTTAGTTGTAGATTGGGATAATCCTACTAGTATTACTTTCCTTACCCTTCAGTATAAAGAAGGTGTTTGTGAAGGTGACGAAGGATGGCTTGATTTAACTACAATTTATGGAAGCACTCCAACAGCATATACATGGGATACTACATCAGTTGACGACGGAGAGTATTGTTTAAGATTGAGATTAGGAGATGCTGATCTTAAGACTTTAGTAAATGTTTTTACAATAGATAACACAAACCCAGCAGCAGAATTTACTTATGATGGAACTTTAATTATCGGTGAATTAATAGAATTTGATGCAAGTGCTTCTGAAGATAATGAAGATGGAAGTGGAATAGAAACTTGGGCATGGGATTTTGGCGACGACACTACTGATGATGAATCAGGTGATTATGTTGAACATGCTTATGCAGAAGCAGGAACTTGGGAAGTTCAATTAACTGTGACAGATTTAGCAGGTAATCCTAGTGAACCCTTTATTTTAGAATTAACAATTGAACCAATCGTACCTCAAGAAGAGGAATTTTCTTTTGAAGCTGGAATTTTAGGTATCAAGGATTTATTAGTTGATGTTGACTCTTTTGACACAGGCATAGAAGGTGTTGATTGTGAATTTGTTAATCCAGAAATTACAGATGAGATGAATCTTTTTGTTGATTCAGATGGAAGTAATTGTGAACTTGACTGGAGTGAAATTCTTTATGAAGATAGAGGAGTTCATGAATTACAAGTAAAAGCAACTGGCGATGATGAAACAAAATATTTCGATATTGAAATTACTGTTTACACATGG
>Ga0268285_1000546_pt1 | contig 21559 bp, 21 predicted proteins | sample saktaG_2_FD_190144 | JGI IMG/M metagenome (GOLD analysis project Ga0268285, IMG submission 190144) | Saline water microbial communities from Sakinaw Lake, British Columbia, Canada - sak_2013_06_06_120m | ecosystem: Environmental > Aquatic > Non-marine Saline and Alkaline > Saline ... | reverse complement strand
AGTATTTATGTTTACTCGCCATTTATTTTAATTTGATTTTTCCCTTGACAGACTTTTTACTTGTTGTAATATTAAATATCATAGTCCTTTCGAGAAAGAAATTGTGATCTGTGTAGTTTAAGAAAAAAGCTAAAACACGCGTCTACACAAAACTGAAATTGACTAACTAATCCAATTGACGTTTAAAGATTGGTAAACCAATCTGGTTAGGAAGACTTATTGGTATATAGTTGATTAACCCGGCCAGAAACTGCCGCGGAAACTGCGGGTTTATCGTCTAGAGATGCTTGGGACAGGCGCCAAGCCACAGGTCACAATTATATATATAAGCGAGCATTTGCTCGCTTTTTATTTTATTCTCTTCGTTTACTTTCATTTGATTTTATGTTAGATTTATCTAAAGAAATGAAAATCTTATCTGATAAAATTGAAGATTTGAAATTAAAACTCCTTCATTTGAAGGACTGCCTTTGACTTAAGTGATAAGGAAGAAAAGATTAAAGAATTAGAGAAAGAAACAAGAATTCCCGATTTTTGGGAAGATAACAAAAAGGCAGCTGGAATAACAAAGGAGCTTTCTTCTTTGAAGGAAGAAGTTGGGGAATATCAGTCTTTGGAAAAAGAACTTGAAGAAGTTGAAACCCTTGAGGAACTGGTTGGGAAAGATAAATCTCTCGGAAAAGAAGTTGAAGAGAAGGTTAGTTCTTTAGGAAAAGAAATAGGAAAACAAGAGTTTAAGGTTTTTCTTTCGGATAAATACGATAAAGGTCCTGCAATCCTTTCAATATATTCCGGAGCGGGAGGTCAGGATGCCCAGGATTGGGCAACTATACTTTTGAGAATGTATCAGAGGTATTGTGAAAGGAAAGGATTTAATGTTAAATTAATAGACCAATCGTTTGGAGAAGTGGGGAGTGAAGGCAGGATTGGGACGAAACAGGCAACTTTGGAAGTAAAAGGGAAATATGCTTACGGGTTTTTAAAGAAAGAGAACGGTGTTCACAGGCTAGTCAGAATCTCTCCCTTTTCTGCTCAAAGCTTAAGGCACACTTCCTTTGCTTTAGTTGAAATCTTACCTGAGATTTCAAAGGAAGAAGAGGAAGAAATAGAGATAAAGCCGGAAGATTTGAGAGTTGATTTTTACAGGGCTTCGGGACCCGGAGGCCAGTATGTGAATAAAAGAGATTCTGCTGTGAGAATAACGCATTTGCCTACGAATATTGTCGTTTCTTGCCAGGGTGAGCGCTTGCAAGGGAAGAACAGGGAAACGGCCATGAAAATGCTTTATTCAAAGCTTTATCGTTTGAAAGAAAAGGAGGGAAAAAAGAAGATAGCTGAACTTAAAGGAAAAGCGGTTTCCATAGAATGGGGAAGCCAGATAAGAAGCTATGTCTTTCATCCTTACAAGATGATAAAAGATTTAAGGACCGGTGTTGAGACTTCAAACATCGAGAAGGTCCTTGATGGTGAAATAGATCAGTTTATTGAAGCTGAAGTGAAGATTAAAAAAGATGATTAAGTTTCAAAATATAACTAAAACTTATTCCAATAACATTATTGCCTTAGATGACGTGTCTTTTGAAGTAGATTCTAATGAATTTGTCTGTATTGTAGGAAGATCGGGGGCAGGGAAGACAACTCTCTTAAAACTGCTTTTGGGGATTGAAAAGCCCAGTAAGGGCAAAATCTTTTTTAATGGAGATGAGGTTTCGTCTTTGGGTTCCGGAAAACTTCAAGGAATCAGAAGGAAGATGGGAGTTGTTTTTCAGGATTATAAGCTCCTTCCCTCAAGGACAGTTTATGAAAACATTTCCTACGTTTTAGAATTAATGGGCAAGAATGATGAGGAGATTTCAGTGGAAGTCCATCAAGTGCTTGAGATAGTCGGACTCAGTAGCAGAGCTTTCAATTTTCCGGCCCAGCTTTCTGGAGGAGAACAGCAAAGAGCGGCTATTGCAAGAGCTATTGCCCACCGTCCCAAAGTAGTTTTAGCCGACGAGCCTACGGGAAACCTTGATCCTTATCATACAAGAGACATAATTAATCTTTTGAAAAAGATTCACAAGCTTGGAACTACCGTTATTTTGTCCACCCATGACAAAGAGATAATAGATAATCTGGAAGAAAGAGTGGTTACTTTAGAAGAAGGGAAAGTAATAAGGGATGACCAAAAAGGAAGGTTCATCTTATAACTTATTTTATGAATTTTATTAAAAAAATATTACAGCTTGGATGGAAAAACTTTTCCCGGAACATAGGAGGGGCCTCTGCCTGCATCTTTATTCTGGTTGTGGTCGTTTCTTTGATTACGTCCATCTATATCTTCGGAGCGGTTTCTGAATTCTTAATTGGACAGGTTCAAGAAAAAGTTGATATCAACGTCTATTTCAATGAAAATGTTTTGGAAGGGGAGATAACGGAATTTTCAAAGGAAGTTGCTAAGGTTTCTGAAGTTAAAGACGTTAAATATATTTCAAAAGAAGAAGCTCTTGTGAGATTTGAAGAACGCCATGAAGATGATGCTCTTTTAATGGAATCTTTAGGTGAACTTGGATTGAATCCTTTTCTTGCTCATTTAGACATTAAGGCTTTTCATTCTTCACAGTATGCTTCAATCGTAAGCTACTTGGAGCAAGGAGAGTTTGAAGATCTAATTTACAAGATTGATTATTATGAGAAAGAGCCTATTATTGAAAAGCTTTTGTTGATTAATCAGCAAGTGAACAGGGGCGGTATTGTTTTGGCTCTTGTTTTGGGATTGATTGCCGTTCTGGTTGCTTACAATCAGGTTCAATTGGCTTTGCAGAATTCAAAGCAGGAAATAGAGATTATGAGAATGGTTGGCGCTTCAAATTGGTTTATAAAGGGACCGTTTGTGATTCACGGGATAATTATAGGGACATTTGCCGTTTTGATAACGCTTCTTGTGTTCTTTTCTTTGCTTTTTGCTTTTAATTCCAAGATTCAGGTTTCTCTTGGAGGATTTGATATGCTGGGATTCTTCAAAGGAGGGTTTTGGAACATATTCTTGCTTCAGATGATAATTGCTGTAGGCATTGGAGTCTTTGGAAGTCTGATTGCTATAAGGAAGTACTTGAGAGTATAAAACTTGTGGTGAGTGTACCGAACCATTGCGGGATCGTCTAACGGTAGGACGGATGCCCCTGGAGCATTTAATCTTGGTTCGAATCCAAGTCCCGCAGCAAAGAAATCGTAAATCCTTTTAAACTTGGAAGTGTCGAGAGTAATTTTAAATACCTTGAAAAAGTTGTCAATATGGTATTTTTTATTACAGTTAATTGATGAAAATGTATAGATTTGACAAGATTTTATACAGATTACATAATAAGATAAACTTATTTTTTCAGACGGGAGATGCTTGGCTTAAAATTCAAAAAAATGATTCTAAAACAAATATTCAAAAATCATCCGTTAATTTCCACGGTTGTCTCGCATTAATTAAGTTTTAAAACAGACTTTATGACTATTTTTTTGAAAAAATTTGGTACAACCTTAAATAGTCGGCAATTTGGCAGGGAATCCTTTGCTGCTTTCGAGCCCTCCCTGAGGGATATAAAAAACGATGAAAAGGTCATAGTGGATTTTGAAGGGGTCATAACTTTTACGCCTTCCTGGGGTGATGAATTTTTGAGTCCTCTATTTAATAGATTTGGCGAGAGGTTAGTGTTTAAAAATACTGAGAATCCTTCGGTTCAAGCAACATTAAAATTGTTGGGAAAGATTTACGGGAAAGATTTTAAGTAATGATTCCTTGGCTTCCGGACAAAACATATTAACTGGAATGGGTCATGAGGCATGCCTCAAAAGTTCCTAAATTTTCCTTAAACCCCTAGTTTCAAACTGGGGATGTTAGCAAGGAAATCGCAAACATTTTTGGGTTTAAGATTTAAAAAATCAGTTGAAGTCTGTCTTTAACCGTCTGCCACTAGGGGCGAAAGGGTAGTCCGAAGCTTTAGCGAAGAATACCAAGCCCCGCAGCACTGTTTTAGGCAAGGACTTTTATTTAATATATGTCATTATAAACAATCTTAGTAAGATTGTTTTTATTTAGTTATCGTTCTTTAAATTAAAAAAGAAAGGAAGTGAAAGTAAAAATGGATAGCATGATTGAGATTGTGGTTGAAGATAAAGAAATTAATCATAGAGTTATCGTTGCATCGTTTCAGAAATCGATAAGCCTGCCAGATTGCTTTCCAGAAGATGTTGCCAGTGAATTATTTAGGTTCTTATCTAAAAATACTGGAAAACTCATAGGGGGAGCCTAAAGAGAATTTCAGGGACATGAGTTTTTTCCCTCAACCGCTGAATGATGGTCCATTCGAGAGAATAAAAAAAAGTTGAGTTTAGATAAAAAAAGGAGGAATAAAAAAAGTGATTATTAAGACTGGGGTTTAACTCTGGTCTTTTTTCTTAAAATAATGTATAATATAGTACCTGTCTAAGTTGAATCTTGGCAGGCTTTATTAAAATTATGGAGACAAACGTATGGAGATAAGAAACATCGCAATTATTGCTCATGTAGATCATGGAAAAACAACTTTGACCGATATTTTGATGCGCCAGACAAAAATGGCTGATGAGGGCGTTAGTATGGATTCAGACGCATTGGAAAAAGAGAGGGGAATTACAATTTACTCAAAAAACACTTCCTTAATCTATAAGGGTACAAAGATAAATATTATTGACACACCTGGTCATGCTGATTTTAGTTCGGAAGTAGAAAGGATCTTAAGGTCTATTGATTCTGTTTTGCTTTTGGTAGATGCTCGGGAAGGGCCTATGCCTCAGACAAAATTCGTATTGAAAAAGTCACTGGAGCTTAATTTAAAACCAATAGTAGTAATTAATAAGATAGACAAGCCTGCAGCAAGACCAAACAAGGTTCGTGATATGGTGCTTGAGTTGTTTATGGATTTAGGAGCAAGCGATGAACAGCTTGATTTTGAAACGATTTACGCTATATCCAGAAAGGGGATTGCAAAAAGAAAATTAGATGACAAGGATGAAGACCTCTCTTCGCTCCTTGATTTAATATTGGAAAAGGTAAATCCGGCTTCAAGCGACGAAGCAAACAAAAAACCTTTAAGAATGCAGTCTTTTAGCCTGGCTTATGATAATTATGTGGGGAGGATGGCTATTGCCAGAATATATGAAGGCAAGGTGAAGAAGGGCATGAGTGTGATCGTAAAGGAAGGTGAAGACAAATACAGGACGGGTAAAATAAGTAATGTATATACTTTCTACGGATTAAATAGAAAAGAAGTTGATGAAGCGGTTGCCGGTGACATTGTAATGATAGCAGGGTTGCCGGGTATATATATCGGAGAAACAATCTGTCAAAACAAAGACCAGGAGATGTTGCCGGCTATTAAGATTGATGAGCCGACAATTTCGCTTGACTTAATGGTAAACAACTCTCCTTTTGCCGGTAAAGAAGGAAAATACGTAACTATCAGTAAATTAAAAGAAAGGCTGGAAAGGGAGTTAGAGGTTAATGTGGGATTGAAGATTGATTTTAATACGGCAAGTACTCGTTATAAGCTTTATGGCAGGGGAGAATTGCATATTGCCGTTCTTTTAGAGAATATGAGGAGAGAAAATTTTGAAGTGCAGGTTTCTCAGCCTAAGGTGATTATTAAGAATGAAGGAGGCGTGAAGAAAGAACCGTACGAAGAGGTGATAATAGATGTTCCGAAAGAAATGGCCGGTACGGTGATCGACAAATTATCTAAGAGAAAAGGCAGGATAATTGATATGAAGTTGGAACAAAACCATCAAAGATTAGTTTTTGAAATTCCAACTCGCGGTATTTTAGGTTATCGAGGAAATTTTGTCATTGATACAAAGGGCGAAGGCATTCTTACCAGTCGCGTAATTGGATTTAAAGAATACGCAGGAGATATGGATAAACACGAGTTTGGGTCTATGATATCTATGGAAAATGGAAAAGCTTCTGGTTTTGCTCTATGGAATTTGCAAGAAAGAGGCAAAATTTACATTCATCCAAATGCTGATGTTTACAGCGGAATGGTTATAGGCGATGTGTCAAAGGGAAATGATATGTGGGTAAATCCAATTAAAGGAAAAAATCTAACCAATGTCAGGGCTGCGGGATCTGACGATGCTATTGTTCTAGCTCCTCCGGTGGAGATAACATTAGAAAGAGGCTTAGAAATTATGAAAGAAGATGAGTTTTTAGAGATTACCCCAAAAAACATCAGATTAAGAAAAGAATCTCTAAGTCGGAAGGAAAAAGCTAAGAAAGTAAGAGAATCAGCATAAACATTATCAAACCAGGGTTAAACCCTGGTTTTTTCTTGAAATCTGCCCGAAATAGGATTATTCTAAAGATAGAGAAGGTACAAAAGGGGAAATACCTTATTTTTTTGAAGTTTAGTTCTAATAAAACAAATGATTATGGGAAAGCTAAAAGATTTATCAAAAATTGAAAGACCAAGAGAAAAATTAATTGTGAAAGGTTCTCAAAATTTAAAAGATGAGGAGCTTTTAGCAATTCTTTTAGGAACTGGAATAAAAGGGAAAAATGTTGTTGAAGTTTCCAGACAGATTTTAAGAAAATATTCTAAAAAAAGATTATTACAATTAGGTTACAAAGAACTATCTAAAATTAAAGGTGTTGGTTCAGCAAAAGCTTGCACAATCTTGGCTGCTCAAGAATTGATTAAAAGAGCTTTAAAGATTCAAGATGAAACTCTACCAATTATTGACTCAGTCAAGGATGTAGTTGCTCAAGCTGTTTATTTAAGAGACAAAACTCGTGAACACTTAATGACTATTTATCTTAATGCTAGAAACGAGATGATTTGGAAAAAACAATCAACTTTTATTGGAACCCTAAATGCCAATTTGGTTCACCCAAGAGAGATTTTTGAAGAAGCTCTAAAACATAACGCAGCTTCAGTGGTTTTAGTTCATAACCACCCTTCAGGAGATTCGGAACCTTCTCAAGACGATTTAGAAATTACCAAAAGAATAGTGGAAGCCGGCAAAATAATGGGCATAGATGTTTTAGACCATATTATCATCACTAAAACCAAAGCATTCAGTTTTAAAGAGAATAAATTAATTTAAAATTATGGCAATTTTTGATGAATTAAAATCAATAGGAAAAATTTTGCAGGAAGCAGGAAAAATTGAACAATATCAACAAATCCTAGAAACCCAGAAAAAGCTTTTAGAAATGCAGAAAAAGATACAGGAACTAGAGAAAAAGGATAGAGAGTTGAAAGAGAAATTAGAAATAAAAGAAAATTTAATCTTTGAAAAGAATGCTTATTGGATAAAGAAAGAAAACGGTGAAAAAGATGGTCCATTTTGTTCGGTTTGTTGGGATGCGGACAGAAAATTAATCAGACTTCGTGTAGGTGATTATGCAGGCGGATGGGCTTACTGTCTTAAATGTAGAAATTTAGCAAATCGTTAATTTTTATATCTAAGTTGGTTTAGATAAAAAAGGAAAAATTAATTTAAAAATATGACAGAAAATCTTTATTCAAAATTAGAAGATTTACTTAAGAAAGTTTCTTGTTTTTAGAATAAAAAGAAAGAAGAATTCAATAAGTTTTTGAATAAAGTAAAAATAAAATAATTATGGAAAGAACTTTTAATATCTCCAATCTCATAGAACAAAAAACAGAATATTGGATAACTCAAGAAAAGAAAAAATCTCAATCTGTAATTGGAACTTTAATTAAATATATTGAAAAAACAAATAAATTACGAGAACCACAGAAAAAAGCCATAGAGGTATATCTATGGCTTAAATTCGTTGGCGATAATCAAAAATTAGCAAATATTATCAAGCAGGGTTTATTATATGATGAAGAACAAGCTCAAAGATATGATAATTTTTATACTTTTGGCAATAATTATACAACGCAATTTCTAAATCAATTTCTTCAAGATAATGGAGTAAAAAATCTACATAAAAAATTAGTAAATGACCCGTATGGCAAAAAGATAAACTGGGAGCAAGTTTTAGACGACCTATTATATAATTACGAATATCCAAATTATCTCTTCAGCCTACCAATGGGGGCAGGAAAAACATATTTAATGGCTTGCTTTATCTACTTAGATTTATACTTCGCCAATCTCTATAAGAAAGATAAAAGGTTTGCTCATAACTTCATAGTGCTTGCTCCGACAGCTTCAAAAACAGCGATACTCCCCTCTTTACGGACAATTAAAAACTTTAATCCTGAATGGATATTACCAAAGGCAGAAGCAAATAAGATTAAGCAAGTTGTTCAAATTGAAATTTTAGACGCTTTAAGTTCTCAAAGAAAAGATAAGTTGCAGGGAGAGAATCCAAATCTTGAAAAAGTGAATAGATTACTGCAAATCAGAGATTTTGGATTGATATTTATTACCAATGCCGAAAAAGTAATATTGGAAAGATATGAAGAAAGAGATAAATTACTTGTAAAAAATCTAAGGAAAGGACAAAAAAATCTGCTAAATAATAAAGAATTATCAGAGATTACAAAATCAAATAAACTGAGAGAGGGGTTGTCAGAAATTCCATCTTTGACAGTTATTTTAGACGAAGTGCATCACACCTACAAAAATAAAAAAGAAGAGAAAAAATCAAGAGAGACAGTTAATATACTAAACCAAAATAAAAATATAATTAGTGTGTTGGGATTCTCAGGAACGCCTTATGTTAGATACTCAGTAAATATTGGGGACGACAAAATTAAACTAAACCAAATTCAAGATATTGTTTACAATTATCCTCTCAATGAAGGAATAGGTAGATTTCTGAAAGTGCCTGAAGTGAAAAGCGATAATGTTAAAGAAAAATCATTTATTAAAAATGCTTTAACGGATTTCTTTAAAAATTTTGACATTAAATATCCAGATGGCACAAAAAGTAAAATAGCTTTCTATTGTCCCTCTATCAAGATTCTCAACGAAAAAGTTTTGCCAGTAGTAAAAGAATGGTATCAGAAATACAGAAAAAACAAAGAAAGCGAATTGCTTAGATATTACTCTAAGGTTAGTAAAGAGAATAAACAATATGAACTTCCAAAAGAGAATTTAGCTCTATTTCATAACTTAGATAAACCCTATTCAGACAAAAGGGTTGTATTACTGGTAGCAGTAGGGATAGAAGGATGGGATTGTAAGAGTTTAACCGCTATTGCCTTACCAAGACAGAAGACAACGAAAAACTTTGTCTTACAAACAACTTGCCGATGCTTAAGAGAGGAAGAAAATGCAGAGAAAGAAAAAGCGTTAATCTACTTAGCAAAAAGCAATTATGAAACATTAGATAAAGAATTAGGAGAAAACTATCATTTAAAGATTTCTGACTTGAGATTAAAAAGAGAGGAAGAAATTCCAGTAAAAATTAGGAAGCCGAAGCTCGGAAAATTAGAATATAAACAAATTGGCACAAAATATAAAATTGTAATAGAGAAAGGAGTAAATTATAAGAATCGGCTAAAAAACTTTGATTTTAAAGTTTTCAAGAATAAATACAGATTTGATGAAAAAATAATGATAGGGAAAATAGGTAAATATGGGATAATCAAAGAAGCTTATGTTAAACAAGCTTACAAAGATGAAGACTTAGACTATACTTTTAGCAATTTTATCTATGATGTAGCCAATGAAACATTTGGTAAGTTGGATGAAACTGACCTATTAAACGATTACGATAAAGAATTAAAAGATATCTTTATAATTATTAAAAAAAATAAGAAATGGATCATCGCTAATCCAAACTTACAATTAAAAGATATTATCCACTATATTACCTCACTTTTGATGGAAGAATATGATTCTAAATCTGAAACGTTTACAAAAGACATAGAGATTGAATTGCTTGAATGGGACATTAAAAATCCTCAAATATTAGCCAGAACTGCCAATGGAAGCTTACTTAAATTTATGCCAAAGATTAGTGAAGAAAATATAAAATTATATAAAAAACATCCTGAAGACTTGGAAGAAGAAGTGGATAACATTGACCCTCAAAATATTAGCTTTAATTATATTCCTTATAGAATGGATTCAAGTTTTGAACAAAACGCTCTCTCAGATATGCTAAAGATGAGCGAGTTAGCAGGATTAGAAGTATATTTTAATGGCTATAAGAACAACGAACTACAAGGTTTTTATATAGAAACGCCCAGAGGCAGATACACACCTGATTTTCTAATTATTAAAAGAAAAGGAGATAGAAAATATCAAAGTAAAAAGAACAAGGGAAAAATAGGAAAAATACTGATTATAGAAACCAAAGGAAAGTTATATTATAACGAGGAATTTAGACAAAAAGAGGCATTTGTTAAAAATGAATTTGTTAAATATAATCCAAACTTTAAATATGAATGCTTTGTTGATAAACAAGGAAAAAATGATTTTAGCGAATTTATTAACGAATTAAAAAATAAAATAAAAACATTATGAAAAAACCAAAAACATATAATTTAACTCCTGCCGAAGGGCAAGCTTTATTAAATTTTCAGGGACGGCTCTATCCTAAAACAATAAATCTTTTTGAAACAGAAATAATTGAAGAAATAAAACAAAAGAAGAATAAGCGATTAAAACTAACTGGCAAAGAAAAAGAATTGCATCCTGATTTTCAAAACCTGCTTATTCAAGGTGACTGTCTATCAGTTTGTGCTTATCTAAAAAGTGAAAATATTAAAGTTGATTTAGTTTATATTGATCCACCCTTCGCTTCAGGAGCTAATTATGCTAAGAAAATCTATTTAAGAAACAGCGGGAAAATGAACATTGAAAATGATGATAATAGTATTGGTGAAGAAATAATGTATTCTGATATTTGGCAAAAAGAAGATTACTTGAACTGGTTTTATGAAAGATTATTAGCAATCAAAGAAATAATGAGCGAAGAAGCAAGTATTTATTTACATTTAGATTGGCACATTGAGGCTTATGCGAAAGTTTTAATGGATGAAATCTTTGGTGAAGAAAATTTCAGGTCTCAGATTGTATGGAACACAGCATCGCTTAATGTTGCAGGTTTTAAGACACAAGCAAATAATTGGATATATTCTCAAGGTATAATTCTCTACTATGTAAAAAACAATTTAAAAGATTCTTTTATTTTTAATAAACAGTATTTAAAAACTTTAAAATATCCTTACGAAGACAAAAAAGGTAAATATAGATTAACTCGCAACGATGAAAAAGTATATGAAAATAAAGATAAAGGTGATCCAGTCACTGATATTTGGAATGATATACTTTCATTCAACTATATTGCTGCAGCAAGGGAAAGCCTTAATTATACTACTCAAAAACCAGAAGCCTTGTTAGAGAGAATTATCAAAGCCTCTTCCGATAAAGGAATGATTGTCGCTGATTTCTTCTGCGGAAGTGGAACGGCCTTACGAAAAGCTTACAAATTAGAGAGGAAATTTATTGGATGCGATATTGGAAGTAATGCAATTCAAACAACGAGAGATGAATTAGCCAAAATAGGTGCTGATTTTGATATTTTGAAAGTCAAAGATGGATTAAGACTATTTAGGAATCCAGCCCAGACAACTGCCAGACTATTCGGTTTAATTGATGGATTTAAGACATCGGCAGAACTTGAATTGGGAAGTTTCTGGGATGGCGGTATTGTTAACGATAAAGGAAGCTATGAGCCAATTAAATTTATCGGAGTTGATAAAACTCTTACTAAAAAATTATTGGATGTTATTTTAGAAGAAATTTACAGATTAGAAGACACAAAAACAGGAGTAAGCAAAGTAAAATTAGTTTACGCCTACAAAGATTTAGATATTGACCAAAGCTATGTAAATAAAACTATTAAAAAAGCAGGGAAAACAAATATCAAAATTGAATTGGTGGGACTTGATGAACTGTTGGATGAAAAGAAAGAAATGTTATACACTTTAGACAATGCGGATATAGAAGTTAAGAAACAGGACAAGCAATACAAAGTAAAGATTAAAAAATACTTCAGCCCTTACCTGAAAAAGAAAATAGATGAATATAACGCAAAGAAGGTTAAAAACGGACAACGGGAATTAGAAGACAAAAATAAAATGGAAGAAATTAAAATCAGCAATACTGGACTGGAACTGATTGAAGCAATACAATTTGACACTACCTTGAAAAAAAGTGGTGTCTGGGTAAGCAATTTAGAATTAGAAGATAAAGCAGGGAGCAAAGAGAAGATTAAAGGAGAGTATTTATTAAATACAAATAAATTCAAGATAAAAATAAGAAATATCGCAGGTGACGAAATAACAATATCATCCAAAGATTTAAAAAATGAGCAAATACAATAATCTTAAATTTTTTAAAAAACAAGAGCAAGAGTTAGTCATAAATGCGACAAATGTGAGAAAGTAATTCATTCCGGTGATTTTTATTATGCCGAAACATTAAAAGATAAATCTCTGCACATCCTTCATAACAAAAAGTTTTGTGCAGATTGTTACCAAAAATACGGAAATGTTTTACTTATAAACAAAAAACTGAAGAATTAATTGAAGAATAAAAAATGATGAAAATTCCAACTTTTATTAAATGGGCTGGAGGGAAAAGAAGATCAATTAAAAGATTAGAACCTTTATTTCCCAAGAAAATTAATAGGTACTTTGAGCCTTTCCTCGGCGGAGGAGTAATCTTCTTTTACATAAAGCAGAAATATAATCCTTGTTATATAATGATTTCTGATAATAACCCGGAGTTAATTAACGCTTTTAAGACTGTAAAAGCAAAGCCCAAAGAGTTAATAACAGAATTATTAAAACATAAAAAAAGGAATTCTGAGAAATATTATTATAAGATGAGGGCAATTAATCTTAAAGTTCTTTCCAAAGTTGAAAGAACTGCAAGGTTTATCTTTCTTAATAAAACATGTTTTAATGGACTTTATAGAGTTAACTCTAAGGGACAGTTTAATGTACCTATTGGAAGATACAAAAACCCTGAAATCTTTGATAAAGAAAATATCTTATTAGCGAGTTCTCTTCTAAGAGACGTAAAAATAAGGAAACAAGATTTCGAAGAAATAGAGAAGTCTATTAAAAAAGAGGATTTCATTTATTTTGACCCCTGTTATAATCCCAAGATGAGAACAAATATTTTCAATAATTACACAAAAGAAGGATTCTTAGAAAAAGAGCAAAAGAGGTTGGCTAAATTATTTAAAAGATTGGATGAAAAAGGTTGCAGGCTTATGCTAAGTAATAGTGATACGGCATTAGTCAGAGAATTATATAAGGGTTATCGGATGAAGATAATTAAATGTGGCAGAAGCATTAATTGTAAGGGCGACGGAAGAAAAAAAGTCAATGAGTTACTAATCATGAATTACTAATTTAGTCTAAGAAGATCGAGAATATGAATGTATGCAGTAATATCTTAACTTAATATGATCAATACTAATTACAAACAAAATCTTGAGAGAATTGAATCTAAAGCAAACACCGAAGGAGAAAAAAATGTTAATAAGTTATTTCTAGATTTAGATTTTAATTTTATTGATTGCAATATAGTAGTAGACAAGATAGGTGAAATCGATGGTTTATTCAAATTAAAAGATAACTATCTATTAATCCTAGAAATAGATGATACAAAAGATCTCTCCTCTAAGAAGATTGGAGAGTTTTATAGTAAGTGGTCAGATAAGGAAAATATAAAAAAGATTTTAGATAAATATAAAACACACCAAGAAATAAAGATTATTAAAGTTTTTATAAGTTATAAAAATGAAACTCCATCAGATGGTCCAATCAAAGATTCATTAGCACATCACTTCAAAGATCTTTCTAATAAAATTTTATATAAGGATGACATTGAATATTTTCAAAAATCTTTTTCAGTAATAGGAAAATGGGCGAAAAATGATCTAATAAATTTTATTGATCTGCATAGAGAATCAAAAAATATGTGTCTCAAAAAAGCATTGCGAATTCTTATAGGTAAACGTAAGGCCTATCTTCTTTCTGCAACAGCTTATGAGCTATTAGAATCTTGTTACATTTATAGGCGTCGAGACAGAACTCAAGGAGGTTATCAAAGAATTTTGAAACCAGATAGAATTAATGATCTCAAAAAATTTATTGAGAATGAAGAGATTATAGCTTTCCCAAATTCATTAATTATAAACTGCTCTCAGAGATTAGAAGATGTCCCTGAAGAAAAAACAGAAATTTGTGAAGTTAAATTTCCAATTGATTATTGTTCATCGAGAATAGTGGATGGACAACATAGACTATTAGGTTTTGCTAAAGTAGAAGATTATATACAAAAAAACCATAATTTACCAGTTGTAGCTTTTGACGATATGAAGATTGCTGAAGAAGCTAAGACTTTTATAACAATCAATACTAAACAAAAAAGTATTGATCCAAATTTATTATTAATTTTAAAATCAGATTTTGATTGGGATAAAGGAACTAAATTTTTCAATGAAAGACAAGCAGTTTTGGTGATTAGGAAATTGAATGATATTAAAAATTCACCACTTTATAAAAAAATATTTCTTGGTTATAATTCTCCCAGAAGTAGGAAAATAACATTAGCTACTTTAGTTTCCGCAGTACTAGGGAATAATTTAATTGCTGGAGATAAACATTTATTGCAGGAAGATGAAGATATAGATAATTTAGAAGCACCGTATCAAAAGATCAGAAGAATATTTGAGGAAATGAAAAAAGCCCTTCCCAATTATTGCGATATTAAAAAAATAGATCGAATAGAGGGTTTCTTTTTATCAAATAAAGGGTTGAGAATAATCTTCAGATTAATACAATTTTTAATTAGGAATAAGAGAAAAGGTAATATACAGATTGAGTTTATTGAATTATTTGAAGACCTAAGTTCTATTATAGATAATGATCTCGTCAACGATCTACAAAAATATTACGGAGAGGGGGGAGCTACAAAGGCAACCGAGGAATTAATGAAAGAACTCAAAAAGAGTAGAAAAGAAAAATATAAAAAATTTAAGATTAATCTTAGAGAGATATAACCTAGACAACTTTTTTAAATTGTAAAAACAGAAACGGTCATAAATTTTTGATAAGCCAATTAATTTCAGCTAAAGCTAAATAAAAAGTCGAATCCTTCGATAAATTCAGGACAAATTAAAAAATAAAATTATAGGGTTTGTTAATACCAAGCGTCAACAGCTTTACTGGGGTTAGACCTTCGCAGTTGGTTGATCCCAAGCTTCAACCAATTTAAAAAAGGATTAAAATAAAATTATGTCTATTATAATTTCAAAAAACGGCCGAAATGCAAAAAAAATAGATAAGTCTGATTTTCAAAAAGAGAATTATCTTCAAGAATATATCCAAAACAATCCTGATTCCATTCCCATATATGAACTTAAAGAAGATAAAAAACTTTTTGTAGTCAAAAGAGAATTTCCTACCAATGCAGGACCAATTGATGCTTTGGCTATAGATAAAGATGGGGAAATTTATATCGTTGAGACTAAACTCTATAAAAATCCAGACAAAAGAACGGTAGTCGCTCAAGTTTTAGACTATGGAGCTGCTCTTTGGAAACATATGAATGACTTTAAGGAATTCATTGATATTCTTAACACAGAGACGCGCGCAAAATTTAATATGGATTTTGAAGGGAAATTTAAAGATTTTTTTAGTCTATCAGATGAAGAAGTTGTGTTAGCGAGAGAAACAATAAGAAAAAATCTCAATGAGGGTAATATTAAATTCGTTGTACTTATGGATAGCATCGGCGAAAGATTAAAAGACTTGATATTATACGTGAACCAAAATAGTCAATTCGATATTTATGCGGTACAGCTTGAGTATTACAAATTTGAAGATTATGAGATTATGATTCCAAAAATATTTGGCGCCGAGGTTAAAAAAGATATTGCAGTATCGTCTAGCATTAGAAAGGAATGGGATGAAGAAACTTTTTTCCAAGCACTAGAACAAACCCTCGAAAAAACAGAAACCGAAGAAATGAAAAAAATCTATAATAAATTTAAAATTATCTCCGACAAAATAAGATGGGGCACTGGCGGACTAATAGGATCTTATGCTCCGATCATAGAAAAAATTAGTCCTAGCAGATCATTATTATCTATTCATTCTAACGGTAAATTAACAATTAAATTTAATTGGTTTTTAAATAACGAATACGAAAAGAGCGTTAGGGATAAATTTAAACAATTATTGGATAGACATACTAAAGGATTAAAAATACCGCCGAATTTTCGAGATCTTATGATAAATTTTGAATTAAAAGAATGGGTTCTGCACGCTGAAGGAATAATGAAAGCGTTTGAGGAATTAAAAAATGAAAATAATTAAAACTTAGGGTTTATTGACGCCAAGCGTCAACAGCTTTAATAAAAATAAGACTGGTTAAAGCCAGGCTTCAACCAGTCTAACTTCAACCAATCTAAAACAATGTTCAATATTTCATTTTTAGAACCTATTAAATCATTGTGGGAAGTAATGAAATCATTATGGTATCTTTGGGCTATTGTAGCGGGTATTGTAGGAATTAAGATATTTTTTAACTGGCTTGAAGTATGGTTAGAAAAAAGACGAATTAAAAAATGGTTAGAAGAGCATAAAGCATTGGAGGATTGGAGAGAAATAGGCGGTATAGAATTTTCAAGAGTTACTGCAGCTATTTATCGTAACTTAGGATATAAAACTACAGTAACAGATGGTCGAGGAGACGAAGAAATTGATATTAAAGGGTATAAAGATGGGAAAAGAATTCTTTTCCAATGTAAAAATATGGAAAAAGCTGAACCTCATGATATTCGTGCTTTTTCTGACACTTTAAGAAAACAAAATTTTAAAGAAGGGGAAATGGGAGTTTTTGTTACCACTGGCAGATTTACAAAAGAAGGCAGAAGAATGGCAAAAGAAGCAGCTACTCCAATGAAACTTGTTAATGGAATAGAGCTTGTAAAATTATCTAAAAAATAGAATCTATCAGGGTCAAACCTCAACAGATTACAGAAACTTTCATGATATGCAAAATGTGTCTAGAGGACAAAAAACTTATTAAGGCTCATATCATCCCTGAAGGTTTTTATAGATACATAAAGACTGATAGTCGTCCTCTTGAAATCCGTTCGAATATCAAAGGAGAGCATAAAAAACGATCATATATTGGAATATACGACAACACTATTTTATGTGGAGATTGTGAAAAACTGTTTCAAAGATACGATAATTATGCTCAATCTCTTCTACTATCCGACCCCGGAGAAGAAGATTATATTATAAACACTGAAGGGAGAAAGAGAGGATATAAGCTGGAGAATGTCAACTATCACAATTTAAAATTGTTTTTCTTATCTGTTTTATGGAGAGCATCTGTTTCAAACAGAAAAGAGTTTTCTAAAATTAGGACTGGTCCTTTTGAGAAGATCTTAAAAAAGATGATACAAGAGAATGATCCGGGCAATCAAGATAAATTCTCAATTACGATAACTAGATTTGATGATTATTTAGGCAAGAATTTTTTATTAAATCCACATAAAACTAGAATTGATGGGTTGAATTACTACATATTTTATTTGGGGGCGGGGTATAAACTCTATATTAAAATTGACAAAAGACCTTTACCGAAAATGCTCGCTGCCATTGCGCTTAAACCTAACCAACCATTATATATCCCATTTAATAAAAATTTTACCGAATCAAAAGAATTAAATATCCTTCTGGATATTATAAATAATAATAGTGTCGGTTGATCCCAGGGATCAACCGATTAAGAGTTAAAATAAAAACATGGTTACAATATTTACGCTTGCAGTTATAAGCATAATTATAATTCTTCTTATCAAAGTTCCTGTATTCTATTTATTAGTTAAGTTTTTTGACAAGAAGGTTAAATTTTTAACTTCATTAAAAACTTTATTGATTTTTGAATTCTTGTATTTCATCTTTGCTTGTATCTATTTTAAACCCATATATTCTTCTGTGTGGCTATCTATTTTAACTACTTTTGGGGTTATTGTGATTTCTTATCTAATATTTTACCTTTCGAATTGTCTAACAAAATTAATAGATTGGAAGAGGGGGATTGCCTTGTTCATTATAATGGTTTTAATAGTTACTCCTGTAATCTCTTATCTAGTTAATAAGGTTATGTTAACAATAGAAATATCTGATGAATCGATGGAATTATCTGATGAATCAATTTTTTTTGAAATGAATATTCTAGAATTTATAAATATGATAGTTAATCCTCCATTAAAATGGAGATTGATAGGTAAGATAGGAGATAGTGTAGGGAATAAACTACTATTACGACACTTGTGGTCTATAATATTTAATGTATCTGGGTTGCAAACATAGCAGGGTTAAATCCTGCACAGTTAGATGTTAACGGAGAACCGTTCTCCGTTAAACTGTTGGTTGAAGCCAGGCTTCAACCAATTCAAATCGCCAATCCGCCTTTCGGCGGAGGCGATTTTTTGTTAGAATAAGATATGAATATTTTTTGGATTTCTGGCAGGTGCGGTTATGGCAAAACTGCGTTTGCCGACTCTATAATTAAAGAATTTGAAAGGGAAAGTAAAAAAACTTGCAAATTAGACGGGAAAAATTTTGTAGACTTTCTGATTGAAAGCATAAAAGGCTCTTTCCCGATTAACAATATTGTAAATTATTTCAGGAATTATGATTTATTTGTGTTAGATGATATTGATTACGCTGTGATAAACAAACCAAAAACTCAGAGATTAGTAAAAGAAACAATAGAAAAGATAACACAAAATAATAAAACTAAAATCATCTTAATCAGTCAAAAAAGAGCGAGAAAGACAAAGAGATTAAAGTTTAACAGTAATTGTTGTGAATATATTCGATTAAAAGCCCCTTCGACTGAATTTAAGATAAAGTTAATAGAAGAATGGCTGAGAAAAGAAAAACTTGGTATTACAGAAGATAAAATTAAAGAAATCGTAAATAAATCTAATGATTTATTTCAACTTAAAGGACTGTTGAACCAAATTTCTTTTCTTGCAAAACATACCAAGCAATATAATGCGGTAAAATGCAGTTAACTTATTATGTTGGTTGAAACCTGGCTTCAACCAATTTAAAAGATATATGAATAAGAAAATTGATAAAATTAGGAAAATTGTTAAAGAAACCTGTGAAGACGGTGATTGGAAATACCATATGCTTCCTGTTATTAAATATGCTAAGAAATTGGCAAAGATATACAAAGCTGACGAAGAAATAGTTGAATTAGCTGCTCTTTTGCATGACATTGGCAGAACTAAACTTCACGATGATGAAAATCACCATATCTCAGGCGTACTTGAAGCCGAAAAGATATTGAAAAAATATAACTATTCAGAAAAGATCATTGAAGAAGTTAAACATTGTGTGAAATCTCACAGAGGTAGTAAAGATATCAAGCGAAAAACTATAAGTGCTAAGATTATTGCAAATGCTGATGCAATGGCTCACTTTGACGTTTTACCTATTTTCTTCTATTGGCGCAAAGATAAAAATAGTTTTGGAGAAATTGTAGAATGGGTAGACGAAAAAATTGAGAGAGATTGGAATAAAAAAATTACTCTATCTAAAGCAAGGAAAATGGTAGAAAAGAAATACAGAGCAATAAAATTACTTTTAAATTCTTTAAAAAGCACAGGGTCAACTGAGGTTTAACCTCAATCGGAATCAGGGTAAAATGTTATGTCAAAAGTAAGTTTTCATTATAATTTTAAAAAGGATGCTTGGAGCTGGGTTTTATTTGCTAAAAATAATGAGCTTTGGGGACTTAATTGGAAAGATCAAATATCTTTTATTCCCGATGAGCTTTTAAAAAAAATTATTAAGAAAGATAAAAAATCTGCTAGATTTTTAGTCTATAATCATTTAATTTCTCACCCTAAAAAGAAACTGCGCCAATTGGTTATTAAAGAAGAGTTAATATTTGTAGAGAAAACTTGGGAAAAAATCGAAAAAAGGTTTTTCAAAAGAATGGAAAGAGTTATTCAAAAACCAATCTTTAATAATCATTTTAAATGTTATCTTACTTCAGCTTTTATGTGTCCCTATAATGAGAAAGAGAAGTGGTTTATGATTTCAATGTGGCATAGTGTGCCTAAAAGCATTACTACCATCTGTCACGAGATTTTGCATTTGCAATTTTTACATTATTATAAGAAATACTGCAGGAAATTTCTCTCAAAGGAAGAAACAGAAGATTTAAAAGAAGCTTTAACATTTTTATTAAACACCGATTTTAACGATTTAATTCTCTGTGAAGACTCTGGCTATCCTCATCATAAGAAATTAAGGTGTAAATTAGAGAAGGTATGGAGTCAAGAGAAAAATTTTAATAAATTTTTAGATAGGGCAATAGAAATTACCAAAGGGGAAAAGGGGTCAGGAGCCTTTAAATAAAAAGAGTCAGGTACCTTTTACAGAATTGGTGGGAGGTTTAACCTCAACCGGGGGTTAAACCTCGCACAGATTCAGAAAAATTAAAATAAAATTATGGCGTATATATTTCCAGAGAAAATATTTCCCAATGCATTAACTTATTATCTTCAATGTCCATTTAAATTTAAATGCCACAATGATAGAGAGATAAAAGCAGAGTTTGTTGAGAGTCCTGAAAGTTTCGTAGGCAAAGTAATACACTTAGTTCTTAGGGATTTTTTTGATATTGCAAAAGTCCCAATAGACAAAAGAAAACATCAGGATTTGGGTGAAATGTTAAAGTGTTCTTGGGCTAGAATACCAAAAGGTGGTTGGGATAATGAATACTGGAATAGTGAGGAAAGGATAAAGTTGTTTGGATCTATAGAGCAAGAAAAAGCTTTTGGATTACGGGCCATTGCAATATTGAATAATTATATTTCAAATGCAGATTTATCAGTGGTTCCACTATCTCTAGAAGATTGGATGGGATGTAATATAGGCGAGTTTGTAATAGCGGGACGGATAGATAGAATTGATCAAGATTCAGAAGCTTCGATTTCAGTGTGGGATTACAAAACTGGAAAGTTGCCATTTCACGATAGTGTAGTAAAAATGATGAAGGAAGATCTTCAAGTTCCTATTTACGCTATCATAGCTTCTAAACTTAATCCTTTTGCGGAAAAGATTAGAGTCGGATTGATTTATATTAAATATTCAAAAGTTTATGATATAGTTTGGACTAAAGAACAATTAGTGGAAATTGAGAATAAGATAATCACTGTTATAAAAATGGCTAAAAAAGATAATGAACTTTTGCCTCGTATTAATAAACTTTGTCCTTGGTGTGAATACAGAGAGACGTGTTCGGATAAGGATAAAATTGAGGAAAAATATAAGAAAATTGACGAAGTGAATTGGTAGATTGCAACTTTTTAAATAATAGAGTCAGGAGCCTTTTACAGGGTTGGTGGAGGTTTAACCTCAACCGGGGATTAAATCGCCAAGGGGGCGGTTTCTTGGTATTATGAATATAATAAACATATGAAAATAGCAATTATTTCTGATGTTCATGACAATTTAGCTAATTTAGAAAAGTTTTTAAATTGGGCCAAGGAAAATAA
>Ga0268285_1000545_pt1 | contig 21609 bp, 20 predicted proteins | sample saktaG_2_FD_190144 | JGI IMG/M metagenome (GOLD analysis project Ga0268285, IMG submission 190144) | Saline water microbial communities from Sakinaw Lake, British Columbia, Canada - sak_2013_06_06_120m | ecosystem: Environmental > Aquatic > Non-marine Saline and Alkaline > Saline ... | reverse complement strand
AGTGAAACTTTAAGTTCTGTTGCTTTGGATTCTTATAAAAAATTTAAAAATACAAGCCCAATTATTAGTATTGAAAATCCACCTTATGGTTCTGCGATTTCTAGTGGGGAAGATCTAAAAGAATTAGTGTGCGAAACAAGAAAAAAATTTGAAAATAAATTAATAAATCAGGGTAGATCAAAACAAGAAGCAAAAAAAATCGCAGAGAAATTGATTGGGGTTACTTGGGATACTTCTCACATAAATATGATAAGAAAACAAGGTTTTGGACAGGAAAAAGTAGTAGAAGAAACAAAAAAAATTGCACCATATGTAAAACATCTTCACCTTAATGATAATTTTGGAACCACACATACTGATTTACCACCTGGAATGGGAAATGTGCCTATGAAAAAAGTTATGCAAGAATTAGAAAAAGCGAAATTTAAAGGTAAAAAAATCTTTGAAGGCGGGAATTTTTTTCAACAATTTAAAACAAGCCCATTGCCTTACCAATTAGAATCTTCTGGTAGTCCAGTGTTTAATGGTGGGAATGTTTATTGGAATCAATTAGGAAACTTTGGGGATTATGATTCTGGAAATGGCCCAATAAATCCTCAAGTTCATCATTCTTTATATGGCACAAGCTTTTCTAATCTTCCAATAGAATTGGGGGGTGAAATTTCTGGAGCAAGAAACAGATTCTCTGGAACCTCAAATACATAAATAATATTAAAAAATAAAATTGTTAGGCTTGTTTAATTAAAAATCTAAAACAACAGATTTTTAAATAAATTTATCTTAAGTTTAAAATAAAAAAGAGATGAAATGAAAAAGAAAACAAAAAAAGAATTTCCTGCACAGCAGTTCCCTACTTTAAAACTAAAAACTGAAAGAAGTATTGCGATGGATTTTGCCCAAAGAGTTTATCAAAAATTCGATAAAATAATAAAATCAATAATTCTTTTTGGCTCTTCTGTGAAACATACAAATATTGTTGGCTCTGATATTGATATTATTATTATTCTTGATGATGCCAGTATTAAATTTGATGAAGAATTAATCGCATGGTATAGGGAAGAACTAGGAAAAATTATTAAAAAAAATCCATATAAAAAAGATTTTCACATAAATACTGTTAAATTAACAAGTTGGTGGAGAGATCTTTCTAGGGGGGATCCAATAATAATAAATATTTTAAGATACGGAGAAACTTTGATTGATTTTGGGGGGTTTTTTAATCCTTTAAAAATTTTATTGCAAAATGGAGAAATTAAAGCCACTCCTGAAGCAATATTTAATTGCTTAAATAGAATTCCGAATCATCTTTTTCTTAGTAGAAAAGCAGAAATTAGTGCAATTGAAGGATGCTATTGGGCAATGGTTGATAGTGCACAATCATTATTAATGGCAAGAAAAATTTTACCTCCAAATCCTGAAGAAATTGCAATTTTATTAAAAAAACATTTTGTGGATAAAAAACTCCTTAAAATAAAATATGTTTCAGATTTTAAAGATCTTTATGATCTGCATAGAAAAATAATGCATAATGAAATAAAAAATATAGAAGGCAAAATTATTGACAAATGGCAAGAAAAATCTGAAAAGTTTTTTAATATTTCTGTTAAATTAATTAAAAGACTTTTACAATAAAATAAAAAAATTGCAATAGAATTATAAAAAATAAAAAAGCCTATTGTAATGCAAGATAACTAAGATTTTTTGCAATTTGTTTTTTAGCATCTCCTTCAGAATCTTTATAAATTCCTTCTAAAAATCCTAGAATCTTTTTCTTAGTTAAATTTCCAATAGATTTTGCAAGTTGAAAATTATTTTCTGCCATATAAGAATTAAAAATCTGTTTTACATATATTTCAGAGAATCTTCCATATTGATATGCCACTTTTCTCCAATCCGAAACATTTTCCATTTTTCCATCAACATAACCCAACAAACTAGGATAATCTTGAAGGCTTCTTAATTTTCTTTGCTCATTAACAGTTTTTGAAAGAGTATCTAATTCTTCATCACTTTTTGCTTTAAAATTTTCTGGGATTAAATTAAAGAGCAATTTAATTAATTCTTCTTTTTTTAATTTATCAAATTTAGAAATAATTTTTGTTGAATACTTTTCAAAATAATCATTCAATTCTTTTGAATATTGATCTAATTTTCCAGATATAATTTCTTTCCCAGATCTAAAATCATTCACCACAACATCTGATGTTTGCCCAATATAAAATTTAGGATCTTCTCTTAAAGTCTCTCCAAGAAGCGCTCTTTGATTGGGTTCAGAAACATCAAATTTAGAAACTAATTGCTCTAAGTTTCCTGCTTTGCCTACGACTTCTCTAAAATTATGATCATTAAATTGCGCTAAAGTTTTATGTCTTGTCATTTTTCTTTAATTATTTCTTTAAATTTGATAATTTTGTTTGAATTTATTATTTTCTTCTGCCCTCTTTACTGCCTCATAAAAAAGTTCTGCTTTATTAAAATCTTTAGATAAAATATTTACTCCTGAAAGCAAATCTGGAGTTTCAGCTATGATCTCTTCAAGAAAGTTCATTTCTTCTTCACTTAAAAAATTTAAAGGAATTCTTTTATGACCTTTAGTTCTAAAAATTAAACTATTAATCTTTTCCATTTTTTTCATTCTCTTTTTAACCTCTTGATATCCTTTAATCCCATTCACACTACGTAAATCACAATCTCCAGGATAATAAGGATATCCAAAATAATCAATGCGCATTTTCCTCTTATTTTCCACACTATCTTTTGGAACTTTATAAAATCTTATCATATTTCTATTAAATTATTCGGCTTTATAAATCTTTCTATAATAGTAACTAAAGAGTAATTACAAAATAAGAAAGAGCGGAATAAAAAAGAATCATTTTTACTTATTGTTTTTTAATCAGAAAAATTACTGTATTCTTTAAATTGTTCTTAATTTCTATTATCCTCTGGAGAATAAATTCCTAAATTTTCCCCCCTAACTTCATCTTCTTCAAAATTATTCTCTTCAAAATTATTTTCTTCAATTTTAATTCCTTTATCTGTTGCATCTTCTCTTTGTAATTCTTCTAATTTTTCTTCTTCAATTTCTTGTTTTATTTTTTCAGATTTTTCTTCAATTCTTTTTAAATTATTAAAAGGTTCTACACTTGTAGAATTTCCTTGAAGATCCGGCATATTTTGATTTAATCTTTTTATTTTTTCAGAAATCCCATCATTTTTTTCTATATTTTTTTCAAATCCTTTTTTCAAATTTGGATCCGGCATTTCTGGAAGCTTTGGAATTTGATTATTTTGTAAACCCATTTTAAATCTTTTTTTTCTAAGTTTTTTCTTTAATCTTCTTTTTTGATTTTTAGTTAGAAATTTATAATTTGGAATTTTTTGGGGATAATTTTCTGGATGTTTTTCTGAATTGTTTTCAACAGGGGGTCTTTGATGTTTTTGGGATATTTGCATTGCTTGACTTGAAATATTTTGTTGATTTGAGTTATCTGATTGATTGGTCTGCTCTTCTAATTCTTTTACAAACAAAGAAATTTCATTTGCAGAATCTGCATTTAAAGAAATAGAATCAATTTTATTTTCAAATAAAAATTTTACTAAATTTTTATTACTTCCTGCTTGCCCACACAAACTAGTCTTAACACCATATCTTTTACAAATATTAATTACTTGTTTTATTTGGGATAAAATTGCAGGATTTAATTCATTGTATAAATATTGAACAGATTTATTCCCTCGATCTATTGCTAAAGTATATTGAGTTAAATCATTTGTTCCAAAAGAAATAAAATCAATTCCAAACTTACATATTTCCTCAATAATTTGGCATGCGGCAGGAGTCTCAACCATTATCCCAAATTTTATATTATTTCTTTTTATCTTTTCAAAAAAACTTTTTGCCTGTTTAACTTCTTCTAATGAAATTATTTGAGGAAACATAATCCCGAAATTTTTATTTGGATATTTTTCTGCAATTTTGCTCAATGCATTTAATTCTGCCTCTAAAATTCTTGAATGTTTTAGACTAAATCTAATCCCATGAAACCCTAACATTGGATTAACTTCTTTTTCAGGAGCATCTTTTAAAGAATTAAACTCATCAGTTCTAATATCACTTGCCCTTATCCAAATTGAACTAAAAAACTGTGCAATTTTTTCAATACCCCTCTCTAAAATTTTAGAATATTCTTCTAATTTATTTTCATTTTCAAAAAATAACGGATGTTTTCCAGATTGTGCAATTATCCCTTCTAATCTTAATAAACCAATTGATTCTATATTTGTTTTAGATGCCCTCGCTGCAAAATCTGGTAAATCTAAAATTAATTTTAATTGAATTTTATTTGTTTTAACAATTGGTTTTATTTCAATGGGTTTAATTCCTTTTATTTCCCCACTATAGACTTTTCCGTGAGTCCCATCCACAGTAATTTTCATTCCTTCTTTTAATTTAATTGTAGCATCTCCAGTTCCAACAATGCAAGGGATCCCCATTTCTCTACTTACAATAGATGCATGACTAGTAATCCCCCCTTCATCAGTTATAATTGCATGAGATTTTTTCATAGAAACTACCATATCTGGGTTAGTCATTTTAGTTACTAAAATATCCCCCTTAACAATCCTACTTAGATCTTCTCTGTCTTTTATTATTCTAACTATCCCAGTTGCAACCCCCGGACTTGCGCTTAATCCTACTAAAATAGGATTATTAGAAAAAACTTCATTAGAAATCTCTTTAGGAGAATTTAATGTGGTTATTGGTCTTGATTGTAGAATATAAATTTTATTATTTTCTATTGCAAATTCAATATCTTGGGGCTGTCCATAATGTTTTTCAAGTTTTAATGCATAATCAGAAAGGCTTAATACTTCCCCCTTAGTTAAAACTTTTGAATTAGATTTTTCTGGGCTTAAATTAATAATATCATTTTCTCCAGAACCTGTTCTAATTAGGGCAATCTTTTTATTTGCAATTTTACTTTCTTTTATTTTTAAATCTCTTGAAATAGAATAATTATCTGGACAAATTTTACCTGAAACAATTCCTTCGCCCAAACCATAAACTGCTTCTACAATAATATCTTCATTGAGATTTGTAGGATTTTTTGAGAATATAACTCCTGATTTTTCAGAATCAATCATTTTTTGAACTACGGTAGCCAATAAAGGTTTTGCTTCTTTAAATCCTTTTTCAGATCTATAATAAATTGCTCTTGCAGTGTATAATGAAGAAAAGCATTTTTTTACATATTTAATGAGGTCTTTATTTCCTTTAATACTTAAAAAACTATCTTGTTGTCCTGCAAAACTCGCTTCTTTTAAATCTTCTGTTGTTGCAGAACTTCTCACAGAGACAAAACCTGGCTCATAGGCATTCTTTAAAATATTCATAGCATCTTTTGAAATAGCTTGTTCATTGATTTTCTCTGAACAAAGAATATTATATGCTTCAAGAATTTCTTCTATTAAATCTTCAGGCAAATTTCTCTCTTCTATTAATTTTCTTATTTCCAAAGATTTTTCTTGTAATTGTTTTGTGCTTGATAAATCTATATTTTTTACAATAGTATTAATTTTTTCATTTAAATTATTTTTTTCTATAAAAAATTTAAAGGCCTTAGTTGTTATAATAAATCCTGGAGGGACTGGGAAATTATTATTATACATCTCACTTAAATTCGCGCCCTTACCACCAGCAAGGGGAATATCTTTTTTTGTTAGTTCAGAAAACCATCTAATATATTTTTCAGAAAAATCCCCTTTTTTTATGTCCATTATAGTAAAAAAAACTTGTTCTATTTAAAGTTTATGGGAGACTCAAAAAAAAATTAAGAAAATCGGAATCACGCAATATCCTGCAAGATTCTGCAAGATTCTGCAATATCCAGCAATATTTAAAAATGAACTTAGTTTATTAAACTTAAAGAAGTTTAAATTAAATAATTTCAAAGCTAGGATTTTTATCTTTAAAATGAAAAACAAAATTTATGATTTAATAATAATTGGGAGTGGCCCTGCAGGATTAACTGCAGGAATTTATGCTATTAGATATAAGATTGATACTTTAATAATTGGCAAACTTCCTGGAGGCCTTATGTCTGAAGCATATAAAATCTGTAATTTTCCTTCATATTATGAAATTTCTGGTTTAGATCTCGCAAAAAAAGTTATAGAACATACAAACAATTTAGAAATAAAAATTAGACAAGAAGAAGTTATTGAAATAAAAAAAGATAAATTATTTATTATTAAAACAAATAATGGGAAATATAAGGCAAAGAAAATAATTATTGCAATTGGAACTAAAAGAAATAAATTAAATATTCCCGGGGAAACAGAATTTTTAGGAAAAGGTGTAAGTTATTGTGCTACTTGTGATTCAAGATTATTTTTAAATAAAACAGTTGCAGTTGTGGGGGGTAGTGATGCTGCTTTAACTTCTGCTTTGCTTTTATCAGAATATGCTAAAAAAGTTTATATTATTTATAGAAAAAATAAATTTTCCAAAGCAGAACCTGCTTGGATTGAACAAGTTAAAAAAAATAAAAAAATAAACATTATTTTTAATTCAAATATTCTTAAAATTTACGGGGATAAAATGGTTAAAGGAATTAAATTAGATAATAAAAAAGATTTAAAATTGGATGGAGTATTTATAGAAATTGGTTCTTCTCCGGATACAATTTTTTTAAATCAGTTAAAATTGAAAACCGAAAAAAATTATATTAAAGTAAATAAAAAACAAGAAACAAATATTGCGGGGGTTTTTGCAGCAGGAGATATCACAAATAATTCTCTAAAACAGATTATTACGGCTTGCAGTGAAGGAGCAATTGCAGCTAAATCTATTTTTGAAGAATTGCAAATAAAAACTAAAATTTAGACTTAATCTAAAAAACTTAATTTGAAGTTTCTTCTAAACTAATTTTTATTTTCCCAGGAATTTTAGATTTAACCTTTTTAAAAAAACCTTTTATTTTTGAAATATTCTCTTTTCCTAAAAAATGAACTGTAAAAATTGCTTGACCTTTTTTTAAAGTGCAAGCTCTCCCTTCTGGACGACCAAAACTTTTTCTCATTCCAGTTTGAACTCTTTCACCCTTACTAGCTCCTGAAAAAACCCGATTATTCCTTAAAATATTATGTGGATAAACATTACATCTTAAAAAAAAGTTTTTCTTAACAAATAATTTTACTAGATCTTTATGTATTGACTGTCTTACAGCCTCTAAAGCTAAATCTCTTACTTGAACTGGTTCCATAGTAGATAAAGAAAGTTTGAACTTATATGCTCCTTTTTCAAAAGATTTATAATCTCCCATATTAAATTTGACGATCTTTTGCGGGGGGACTGCTTTTATATAACTTAAATGATGCTTCCTCGACCTTCGAGTATTCACTACTGGTTTTTTCTTTGAATATGCTAATGCTTTTCGTGTTGCAACCATTTTAATATTTATCCTATTAATTTATTATAATTTATTTCTTTAATTTTATTGAATTTTTTATGAATTTTTTATGAATTTTTTATTGGATTTTCAATTTTAATCTTTTATTTCGATTTCAGTATTTCTTGCTTGGCCTGGTAATCCTTTTTCAAATATTGCTCTTACAAGTCCTTTATTGCCATGAGCAAAACTAATCTTTCCTTTGATCTCTTTTCCAGCAGGACTTTTCCATATAACTTCTTTTCCAAGAAATTTCATTGCATCTACTCGAGATTTTGTTCCTATTTCTAGAATATAATGCTTTTCGTGAATCCTTTTTAAGCCCCTTCTAAATTGAATTACTTTTCCTTTCATAATTTTTTTGAGCTGAATTAAGTTTTTAAAGGTTTTGGGGTTTATATCCTCAAAAAACTATTTATAAACAAATCTTCTTAGAAAACATAAAATAATATAATTAGAATAATTTGATTCTAAAAAATTTTTGGATTTTTTTCACTAAAAATTAATATCAAATTCTCCGAATTCTTTTTCTAAAATTTTTAAAATTTCTTTAGATATTTCAGATTTTGCCTTTTTGTTTTGCGTTAAAATTTTGTTAAACTCTTCAGAAGTAGAATCTTCTATTTTATTTTTAGTTATCTTCTGGATTTTATCTTCATAAATTAAAAAAATGGGATTCGTTAAAAATAATTCTCCAGATTTATTTCTATTTTTGAAATATAATTTGACCTTTATTTTTTCTAATAATCCCAAATCTCTTCTCTGCCCATATTCGATTAAACTTTCGATTAAATAAACTGAACTTATTCTTAATTTTTCAAAAGAATATTTTGTTGGAATTTTTTTATTTTGATAATTTCTTTTGATGCTAATTAATTCGTTCAAAGTATGTAAAAACTTTGGATTTATTTTTCCTTTATTTACTAATTCTTTCTCAAACTCTTTTATTAAAAAATTTTCTTTTTTATTTCCGAAAAGAGAACTTAAAATTTTGAAAATATTTTTATAAATTTCTTCAAAAGTTTTTTCCTGCATTTTTTTCTCGATTTCTTTTCTTAATTCTTTTAATCTTTTTGAATATTCTTCAGCATTTTTTAATAATCTCTCTACTTCCTTACCAGAAATCTCTTTAATTTTTTGATGTTCCCAACCCTTATAATATTTAATCATAATCTCTTCTAAAATATCAAAATATTTTTTTTCAACTAATTTTTCCTTATCAACAAAAATCTTTTTGAATTCTTTAACAGTTTCGTAAACATTTGTTGGAGGCAACCCATATAACATTAAAAGTCCCTGAGTTGGCATAGATACTCCATAAAAAATATCCCCCAGAACAATATCTAATAATTTTCTTCTGGCAATTTCTTGAGTTTTATCCCCCACAGACATAAACCCATCAATTGCTTCTGGAGAAGGCCTAATTTTTCCCATTTTCAAAAGAAGTTTCCAAGGCAAAAATCCTCCACGATCATAAAATGGAACCCCGTCCCTTAAAAATGTATAAAAAATCGGATTTGCATCTTTTACTCCTTCCCAAAATTCAGTTAATAAATAAACTTGCGGACTTAGTTTATTTTTGACTCCTGCTAATTCTCCTGCTTGCAAAACATAACTATAAATGATATTTCTTAATTTTTCTTTTAATTCTAAACGAGACATTCTTTTTACATCTGTATCATCAATAATAATGTATACATCTACATCACTTGTTCTAATTGCCTCACCCCTAACTAAACTTCCACCAATAACATAACTATAAACATATTTCTCGAATTTCTTTAAAACTAAAGATTTATGAATTTGAGCAACCCTTAATGCTCCTAAAATTCCTTTATCATATAATGGAAATGCCATTCCAATAGCTTCAATTGCCTTATATTTGCTATCTATGCAAAGATCCCATAAATCTTTTTCTAAAAACAGATTAAGCCAGATCTTTTGTTTTATTTCTGTGATCTTTTTAATGATTGATAATTTTATTTTATTAAATTCCTTTCCTTTATTATCTGGAAGAATGACTACCAAATGCATTGGCTTACTTTTTTTTTCTTCCTCACTTAATTCATTCTCTTCATCAAAAATTTCTGATGCTTGTGGGGGAATTATTCCTATTGCTTTTATAAATTTATATTTTGAATAAATGAATTTTTTTAAAGATTCTAATTTTTCCTTAATCTTTATCATATCTTTTTTATTATTAATAGAATTTACTTTATCTTTATTGGGATTTATTGTTGGATTTTGATATTTGTTATCGTCGAGATTGGTCTTATTATTTTTAATCATAATTATTCTATAAATGAAAACTATTTAAATTTTCTTAAATCTAAAAATTAAGAAAATTTCTGCAAAAATAGAAAAATAAAACAATTAGCAAATTTTAAAAACCAAATCAAATTACAGATAATATAAAGGGCCTATAGTCTAATGGTAAAATAACTCGCTTACATCGAGTGGTCCCAAGTTCGATTCTTGGTAGGCCCATTTAAATAAAATAAGAATAAAATAAAAATCTAAAGAAAAAAGAAGATGGAAGAAGAAACAGAATTAGAAACAAAAAAACAGGAAAAAGGTAAAAGTAAGAAACTTTTACAAAAAATAACTGGGATTATTATACTTCTCCTTGGATTATATTTAATCCTTTTTTCAAAAAATTTTATTGTTCAGCCCTTTGGATATTTAATTTTAATTATTGGATTATTTTATTTTGGCGCTTCTTTTTTAAATTTTGGGGGTAAGAGAAAACAAGAATCAGAAGGAGAAAAGGAAAAGAATAATGAAGAGGAAAAGGAAGAAGAAAAGGAAGAAGAAAGTGAAGAAGAGGAAGAAGAAAGTGATGAAAGAAAGAAAGAAGAAGAATAAAAATTAAAATAAAAATTAAAAAAGTATTGATTAAATAAGGAATTAAAGATATTAGATTTTTCTTAGTTAATTTTTTAAATAAAGAAACATACAATTTCTTATGCGTGATTAGTTTAGTGGTAGAACGTAAGCTTGCCAAGTTTGAGACACGAGTTCGATTCTCGTATCGCGCATAAATCTTTATTATTTAAAATCATCTTTTTGAATTTTTTAATTATTTGTTTAAATTTTGAAATAAATTTAGAATTAGGTTTTATTAAAAACCCTTTATAGAAAATATATAAAAAAAGTAGGAGGGAAAAACCGAAATTCAACCCTCCAATATCCAACCGAAATTGGATAACCTAACCGAAATTAGGCATAATTATTAAGAAATCTGAGTTTATATGTGTTTCGGTAGGGGGATTTAGAATTTATGTGATGTATTTTGACTTTATTATGGATGCAAAGAATTCCCTTATTTATTATGATTTAAATTCTGAGATAAAAATCTATTCAAATCATAGTCACTTAACAAATTATCTGCAGGATTGCCTTTGGAATCAACTTTTCCATAAGAATTAACTGCGATAAGAAATTCTTTATAATTTCTAAACCCTGATTCATGAAAATGCTCTCTTAAACTTTTTGTAAACTCAATTTCTTGTTCTTGAGTAGTATAATTAGTAGAATAACCATAATTAGAGACATTATATTTATCAAGTGTGGTACATCTTCCAACAAAAGATAATAAAATAATCGCGACTAATGTTCTAATTTTAGATTTCATCCTTATAAATAATTAAATAACAAATACTATATAAATATTTTTCGTTAATTTTTGAATAATTTTTTAATCCATTCCAGAAAAATTTGGATAATTCGCGTGATTCCCTGACCCTTTACTATTATTTTTAGAGGAAAGAACATCATCTATTCTTAAAATCATTACTGCTACTTCGCTGGCAGAACTTATTGCTTGCTCTTTGATTCTTTTAGGCTCAATAATCCCCTTTTCTAAAACATTTTCAATTTTATTATTAAAAATATTAATGCCTGCGAATTTTTCATTATTATCATGTCTTGATTTTAATTCTGTTAAAACATCTATTTGATCTAACCCCGCATTTTCTGCAAGAGTTAATGGGATAAATTCTAAAGATTCTGCGAATGCTTTAATTGCTAATTGCTCTCTTCCAGAAACAGAATTAGCAAATTCTTTTAACTTTTTAGATAATTCCATTTCAATTGCCCCAGCCCCGGCAACTATTTTCTTTGTTTCAATTACAGAAACAATATCCCCTAGACCATCTTTTAATGATCTTTCCATTTCATCAATAACATGTTCACTTCCCCCATGGAGCAGAATGGTCAATGCTTTTGAATTTTCATTGCCACGAACATAAGTCATTATATCTTCTCCATTTTTTATTTCTTCAACAATTTCTGAAACTCCTAGTTCTTTTTCAGAAAGATCATTTAAATTACTTATAATTTTGGCGCCAGTAACATGTGCTAAGCTTTCCATATCAGATCTTGCAACCCTTCTGCAAGCATAAATCTTTTCCTTAGAAAGATAATGCTGTACTAAATCATCTATGCCTTTTTGACAAAAGAGAACATTTGCACCAATCTCCTTTATTTTATTAACAATTTTCTTAAGCATAAATTCATCCCTCTTAAGAAATTCTTGTAATTGTCCTGGATCTGTTATTGAAATTTTAGCTTCAATCTCTGGGTTTTTTAATTCTAAAGAATCTGAAATTAATGCTATTTTAGGATTGATTATTTTTTTTGGCATATCTATAGAAAGTTTCTCTTTATCAATAATAATGCCCTCAATCAGTTTTGTATCTTCAATTCCATAACTTTTATTCTTTATTATTTTAATATTCTTTAAATTAATATTGCCTTCGTGTTTTATTTTTTTTATTGCTTTGACGATTATTTTTGCAAATTTTTCTTTTACTGGTTCTGCACCTTTTCCAGTCATAGCAGTTATAGCAATAGATTTTAAAATATCTTCAGACTCAGAATCGACTGTAACACTTAATTCTTTTAAAAATTCTTTTGATTTTTCTGCGGCTAAACTATATCCTTTAGTGATAATTGTTGGATGAATTTTCATTTCAAGTAATTTTTCTGCATTTTCCAATAATTTTCCTGCAAGCATAACTGCGCTTGTTGTTCCATCTCCTACTTCTTTTTCTTGAGTCTTTGCAATCTCGACCATCATTTTAGCTGCAGGATGTTCAATTTCCATTTGTTCAAGAATTGTTACCCCATCGTTTGTAATTGTAATATTTCCTAAAGAATCAACAAGCATTTTATCCATTCCTTTTGGCCCCAAGGTTGTTTTTACTGCTTCTGAAACTAATTTTGCTGCAAGAATATTATTTCTTTGAGCATCTTTCCCAATAGTTCTTTCTATATTTTCTGGTAAAAAATAAATTGGTTGCTTTTCTGTCATTTTCTATAAATTAAAGATTATAAAATTACTTTTAAATATTCATAAAAAAAGAAATATATGCTTTAAAGTATATAATTAAAAGTATATGTTTTTATGTATATTAATTATAAAAATAAAAGAAACTTTAAAAATATATGAAAAAACTTATGCAAGAGAAAATGGAAATTGGAATAAGGGTCGGAGATATAATGACTAGAAATTTTATTTCAATTAGTCCAGAAGTTTCCCTTAGAAAAGCAGTTAAATTAATGGTGAAAAAAAGAATCAGCAGCTTAATTCTTAAGGAGGGCGGCATTCTTAAAGGGATCTTAACGCAAAAAGATATTCTTTGGGCTTTAACAAAAAAAGAAAATCTCAAAGGGATAAAAGCAAAAGATGTTTGCACAAAAAAAATAACTACAATAAGGCCTTCAGCAGATATTTACGAAGCATTAAAATTAATGAAAAAGAAAAAATTTAGAAGATTGCCGGTGGTTATTAAAAAAAGATTAGTTGGGTATTTAACCTTAAAAGATATTTTAAAAATAGAACCGGAATTATTTGAGATTGTAAAAGAAAATTATGCTATCAAAGAACATAAAGAAAAAATAAAAAGAAAAGAGACTGAACAATCTTTAGATGAAGGGCTTTGCGAAGAATGTGGAAATTTTGATATTCTTTATAATATAGACGGAAGATTAATTTGTGAATCTTGCAAAGATGAAATATAATAAAAGATTGAAAATCTTAAAAATCTTTAATTTTATAAGTTCTATAATGTAAATTAGAATTCTAATTATTTTTTACCTTCTAATATTAAAAAAGCTTTACATTGAGCGATTAATTCATCAATTTCCCCAATAAGTTTGTCACCATACTCATCTATTCTTGATTTTATTATATACTTGTCATAAATTCCTCTTAAAAACTTCCAGACGGGGGCATTTTCCCATCGATCTTCATAATCCTTAATTAAAATTGCTTTAAAGCTAATCCCTATATCTCCAGAATTCATATCCATTTCTTCACCCTCTTTTTTAACTTTTATATTTGTTAGATGACCAACACCCCATCCAAGTTTAATTTTAAATTCAAAATAATCTGATATTCTTTTTGAAGCCTCCCAAGAAATATCTATATCTTTTGAATTATTTGAAACCTTTTCTGAATATTTTGTTTCAACCACTGAATAGCCAGAATCATTTAGCCAACTATAAACAAATTTATAAAATTTTTTGAAATCAAAAATTCCTGTTTGCTTTAATTTGCTGGAAAATTGTAAATCTTTTTCTGCCATTTTATCAATAAATACTAATAAAGAATATTCTAAATATATTTAAATGTTTGGAGGGCCCCTATTAAACCCCTAGGCCGGCATAATAAATAAAACTAAAGATAATAAATAAGATTATATCTAAAAGATAAACCCGTTCCCAATAAACTTAAATACTATTGAAGATTTATTTTAATATGGAAAAAGATATAGGGAAAATAAAAAAAAATGATGCTGCAGACATTATGATTAAAATTGATGATTTTGGAGGGAAACCTGGTTTAACAATTAGAGAATATATAACTAGTGAAAAATATACAGGTTTTACAAAGGCCGGGACAAGAATTCCTGCAAGAGAATTTAATAATTTTAAAGAATTAATAAATTCAATAGATCCTGAAGATCTAAAAAATGAGGATGCAAAAGGAAAAGAAAATTCTGATAAAGAAAAGAACATTGATGAAAATCCAGATTATTAATTGATATTAATTGAATTGGGAAACTTTTGATTTCTATTTTAAATTACTCCCTAACTATCTTTGTGCTTGACATGAATTTTGCTTCAAATACTCTTAAGCATATCTAAAATACTTGTTTTTTACTTATTCACTTTGTTTATCTTATTTATTTTGTTAATTTTAAAAAATTAAAAAGAATAAAACTTTAAAAATAATGAAAATCAAATAAGATTATGGTTTACGATTTTAAAAAAATCCAGGAAATTGCAAAAAAAGTTTGGATAAAATATTCTAAAGAAATAGGGGAAACACTAAAAGATGATAAAAAGAAGAAGTTATTTTCATTTTTAGAAGGACCCCCAACTGCCAATGCCCCACCAGGATTGCACCATTTAGAGGTTAGAGTTTTTAAAGATATCATTTGCAAATTTAAATATATGCAAGGTTTTTCAGTCCCTCGGAAGGGTGGATGGGATTGCCATGGATTGCCTGTAGAAGTACAAGTAGAGAAAAAAATCGGATTAAATTCAAAAAAGGAAATTTTAAAATATGGAAAATCAAAATTTATTGAAAAATGTCGTGAAAGTGTTTTCTCAAACATAAAAGATTGGAATGATTTAACAAAAGAAATCAATTATTTAATTGATTTAAAAAATCCTTATAAAACATTAGACAATAATTATATTGAAAGTGTATGGTGGAGCCTAAAAGAATTATACAAAAAAAAATTACTTTACAAAGATTATAAAGTTCTTCCATATTGCCCTCGTTGTGGAACACCCTTATCAAGTCATGAGGTTGCCCAGGGATATAAAAATATTAAAGAAGAATCAGTATATATTGCCTTTAAATTAAAAAATAAAGGGGAATATATCTTGGCATGGACTACTACTCCCTGGACCTTACCAGGAAATGTTGCATTAGCAGTTGGAAAAAAAATCAAATATGTAAAAATTCTTCTTCCTGACAAAGATACATTAATTTTAGGAAAAGAAAAATTAAATATAATCCAAGGAGATTATAAAATTTTAAAAGAATATTCTGGAAAAGATTTAATTGGATTAAGTTATGAACCTCTTTTTAATATAAAAGAATTACAAAATAAAAATTCTCATAAAATTATCTCGGCAGATTTTGTAACAACAGAAGAAGGAACAGGAATCGTACACACTGCGGGGATGTATGGTGAAGAGGATTATACTCTTTGTAAATCCAATAATCTTCCAATGATTCATACAGTAGATGAAGAAGGAAAATTTAATAAATTAGTCCCAGAATTTCAAGGGAAATTTGTTAAAGATGTTGAAACCCAAATAAAAATAAATTTAAAAAAACAAGGATTATTATTTAAAACTGAAAAGACAGAACACACTTATCCTTTTTGTTGGAGATGCAATTCTCCATTATTATATTATGCAATTAAATCCTGGTTTATTAAAACAACTGCAGTTAAAAATAAACTTATTGAATTAAATAAAAAAATAAATTGGCTTCCAAAACATATAAGGGAAGGGAGATTTGGTTTGTGGTTAGAAAACCTTAAAGATTGGAGTCTTTCTCGTTTTAAATTTTGGGGAACCCCCTTACCAATATGGGAATGTGAATGTGGTAAAGAAAGAATAATCGGAAGTGTAAAAGAATTAAAAAAAGAATCCCTAACTAATTTTAAAGATTATGATTTACACAAGCCTTGGATTGATAATATAAAATTAAAATGTGAATGTGGAAAAGAAATGCTAAGAACCTCAGAAGTTATTGATTGCTGGTATGATTCTGGCAGTGCTAGTTTTGCACAATTTCATTATCCTTTTGAAAATAAAAAAGAATTTGAGAAAAGATTCCCTTATGATTTCATCTCTGAGGCAATTGATCAAACAAGGGGTTGGTTTTATACTTTACATGCAATTTCCACAATGTTATTTGAAAATTTAAGTTATAAAAATGTCATTTGTGCAGGCCATATTCTTGATGAGAAAGGTGAGAAAATGTCTAAATCAAAAGGGAATATTATAGAACCTTTAAAAATAATCAATAATCTTGGGGTTGATGCAGTAAGATTACAGTTTTGTATAACAAATCCTGGGAATCAGAAAAGATTTTCTTTAAAAATGTTAAAAGAAACAGTTTTACCTTTTCTAAATGTCTTATATAATTGTAAAAGTTTTTATGATCAAACCAAAAAGAAACAAATTCTTAAATTGAATATAGAAGATAAATGGATTATAAATAAACTGAATAATCTTATAAAAGAAGTTTCTAAAGATTTAGAAGAATATAATCTTGATAAAGCCTTAACTAAAATAATTGAATTTACTATTAATGATTTTTCTAGGACCTATATTAAAATTACAAGAGATCGAGAAGATACTAAAGAAATTTTAAAAGAAATATTAAAAAAATTATCTTTATTAATTGCGCCCTATGCTCCGTATATTAGTGAATATATTTATCAAGATTTTGAGAAAAAATGTATTCAATTATGTAATTGGCCAAAATATGATTCAAAATTAATTAAAAAAGATTTAGACACAAAATTTGATTTAATCCTGGAAATCATTGAAAAAGGACTTGCAGAAAGAGATCTTGCAAAAATTGGTTTGAAATGGCCCCTATCTGAAGTAATTATCAACACAAATACTAAATTAGATGAAAATCTTCAAAAAATAATTTTAAAACAATTAAATGTAAAAAAAATTACTATAAAAAAAATTAAAGGTCAGATTCTTAAAGTTAAATTAAATACGAAATCTACTCCAGAATTAGAATCTGAAGGTTATGCAAGAGTTCTCATAAGAAAAATTCAATCATTAAGAAAAAAAACAGGATTGATAAAAACAGATAAAATTATTTTGGGATTGATTATAAATAAAGATCTTGAAAAAATTCTCTTTCCGCAATTAGATTTTATTAAAAAGAAAACAAATGCACAAAAATTGATTTTAGAAAAAATTAATGAGAAAAATTATAAAAATAAATTTGAAGAAAAAATTAAAACAAATAAAATAAACATTTTATTTAATAAAATAAATAAAAAACCCTCGGACATTATCTAAAAAATTTGTTTATTTAAAAAAATCTTGGGATTGAATTAAAGAAAATAATTCAATTCTAAACACAACAGAATATTTTGAGGATAATTAAATTATCACAATTAAATGATAAAAACCTTTAAATACTCCTAGTAATTTAAGTTATTGAATAAAATTAAAAAAAATAAAGAGGAAAAATTATGATTGTTAAAGACGAACTTTTAAATAGATTAAGAAAAATTTTTGGATTAAACCTCTATGAAGTTAAAGTTTGGACGGCATTATTGTCTCGAGGAACAAGTACTGCAGGGGAGTTAAGTAATATTTCTGATGTTCCTAGAAGTAGAACTTATGATATTCTCGAAACTTTAGAAAAAAAAGGATTTATTGTTATGAAATTAGGAAAACCTATAAAATTTGTGGCATTAAAACCAGAAGAAGTTATTGAAAGAGTAAAAAGAAATTTATTGAACGAAGCGAATGAAAGAACCAAAAGACTTGATAACTTAAAAACAGAAGAGATTCTTCAAGAATTAAATTCTCTTTTTACTAAAGGAATTAAATTTGTAGAACCTTCTGACTTATCTGGAAGTGTTAAAGGAAGGCAAAATGTTTATAATCATTTAGACATGATGATAAGAGAAGCTGAAAAAACAATTACAATAGTGACTACCGCTCCTGGGCTTAACAGAAAATTAGAAATTTTAGAACCATCATTAAAAAAAGCAAAAAAAAGGGGCGTTAAAATTAGAATTGCTGCTACAATTAATGAATCTAATAAAAGTATTGCAAAAGATTTGGCAAAAGTTGCAGAAGTTAAAAAAATGCCTTCAATGAGGGGGAGATTTGTAATTATAGATTCTCAACAAATTTTATTCATGGTTCTTGATGATGAAGAGGTTCATCCAAATTATGATGTGGCAATTTGGCTAAGCACTGACTTTCTCGCAGCAGCTATGGAGCAACTTTTTGAGGCTGCTTGGCAAGGATTTAAAAAAATTTAATCATATAAATTTTTTAATAAAAAACCTTGTTTAATTCTTTATATTATTTTTTTTAAAATTATATTCTTAATAAATATTTAATCCAAAACCATTAAAACCCTTTATTCTTTTTCTTTTTATGGAAAAATATGTTTTTATTGAAACTTATGGCTGTTCTGCAAATAAAAATAATTCAGAAATTCTCGCAGGAATTTTAACAAGTGCAGGTTATAAAATTACAAATAATTTAGAAATCGCAAAGATAGTAATAATTAATTCTTGTATTGTAAAAGGAAAAACCGAAAATAAAATAAAACGAAGAATCCAGGATATTTCAAAATTAAATAAATTACTTATTGTAACTGGGTGTATGCCAGAAACAGATTCAAAACAATTAAAAAAATTAAATAAAAAAATTATTTTACTTGGAACACACCATTATAAAGAAATTATTAATTTAATTAAAAAAAATAATGAAAACAAATTAAATTGGGAAGAACAAAATAAATATCTTATAGAAAAAAATGAGGAAAAAATAAATCTTCCAAAAATTCCTTATAATAAATTAATTTCAATTATCCAAATCAGTGAAGGATGCCTAGGGAGATGCAGTTATTGTAAGACTCGCCTTGCAAAGGGAAAACTATTTTCTTACAACTCTGAAAATATTTTAAAATCTATTAAAAATGATTTGAAACAAGGTGCAAAGGAAATTTGGATAACAAGCCAGGATAATGCTTCTTATAATTTAGAGAAAGATTTAGGAAATATTTTAGAAAACCATCCACAAAGACTTCCTGAACTTTTAAAACAAATTTTGAATTTGAAACATCATTTTAAACTTCGTCTTGGAATGATGAATCCAAATAATCTTTATCAAATTCTTAATGAAATGGTTGAAATTTATAAACATCCAAAAATGTATAAATTTCTTCACATTCCAATTCAATCAGCCTCTGATAAAATTCTTAAAGATATGAATAGATTTTATAAAATTAAAAAAGTCAAAGAAATAATCAAAAAATTTAAAAAAGAAATTCCAAATATAACAATTGCAACAGATATTATCATTGGTTATCCCACAGAAACAGAAAAAGATTTTCAAAAATCTTTAAGTTTTATTAAAACATATAGGCCTGATGTTTTCAATCTTTCGAAATTCTCATCTCATAAACAAACACCAGCAGGAAGACTCAAACAGCTTCCAATTAATATTCTTAATAAAAGAACAACAAAAATTATGAAATTTCATAGACAAACTGCTCTTGAAAATAAGCAAAGATTCAAAGGCAAAACAATTAAAGTTTTCGTAAACAAAAAAATTGGGGAAGACCTTTATGAATCAAGGGATGAAAACTATAATATTATAATTATAAATTCAAAAGAAAAAATTCTAGGTAAGAATCTTGATGTAGAAATAAAGAAGGTTAGTGTCCACCATATGATCGGAGAATCAGTGGATAAAAAAATTAAGAAAATTAAAGAATGAAATAATCAAAAAAATTAAAGAATTAAGGCTCTTTCAATCAAAACATCTTTAATTGGTTTATCATTAATATCTGTTTCTACATTTGCTATTATATCAATGATTTCCATTCCTTCAACTACTTTTCCAAAAACTGGGTGTTTTGTATCAAGGAAATTATTATCTACCAAATTAATAAAAAATTGACTTCCCCCAGTATTGGGTCCGGCATTTGCCATTGAAATTGTTCCACGATTATTTTTATTGTGATCTGTAAATTCATCTTTTATAGTATACCCTGGACCACCAATCCCAGTTCCTTGTGGATCTCCCCCCTGAATCATAAAACCCTTGATAATTCTATGAAAAATTACTTTATCATAAAATTTTTCCTCAACTAACTTTTTAAAGTTCCCGGCAGTAATAGGCATATCTTCAAATAATTCAATAACAATGTCTCCGTAATTTGTTTCAAATTTGATTTTTGTTGGTTCAACCATTTTCTTTGTATTAAATCCAATTATAATTGATATTAATACTAAAATAAAAATTATAGGAATTATAAAGGTTCTTATTTTATTTTTCTTTAATTTTTCGTTCTTCTTGCTTTTCTTAAGTTTTTTAGATTTTTTTGTCTTAATCATTTTGATTATATTTTCTAATTTATTTATATAAAATTTGAATCAAAGACCTCTTTTTAATATTTCCTAAATTGCCATAACCTTAATTAGGGGAAATTTTATATATCTTAGAACTATTAAAAATAAATGTCAAAAAAATGCGCCCTTTGTAATAAAAAAATAGAAGAAGAATATAATAAACTAAAGGGGACTATATTAAAAGTAAAAGAGAATAATAAAAATCATCAGATTTATGTTTGTTCTCAATGCCAAAATCAGAAAAATTGGATTGAGAAAGCAAAAATTAAAAAAGCTTAATTTAAAAAAGAAATAAAGAGAAAATACTGGAAGATAGATAAAAAGGACACCAAAGATTTTTTAAACAAAAAACCTTATTAAAAATTAATGCAGGGGTTCCCGAGTGGTCAAAGGGGCAGGACTTAAGATCCTGTGGCTTAGTGCCTTCGTAGGTTCGAATCCTATCCTCTGCATAAAATTCAGAAATTCTAAAAGAATAAAACTTAAATATTGCAATAATCATTGATTTTCGTAGACAAGTTGGCGGGTTAGCTCTCCGCTTTTTGCAAGTGAGCTTTAGGCAAACTAAGGGGGCGAGTAAGGGATTATTAAAAAGTCTTAATACAAACATTGAAGTTTTGTCCTTTTTGATCTTGCTCTTGGGAATCGGGTCAGATCTTGATCGAAGCAGCCCTAAACAAAAGTTAAGATGCTTAAGGGGTCGCAAGACAGAGAATGTATTAAGGTCACCTTTTTAGTAATTCTAAGCAGACCTCTGGTCTACTTTAAGTGATAATTAAAGAATTTTTTTGAAATTCATTAGATCTTAATTCTAGACAGAATATTTATATATTAAAAGAAACTCTTTAAATTATTATGGGAAAATTAAAAGAGGATAAAAGGGCCCAATTTTATCTTATTGCTGCAATAATAATTATTATAGCCCTTTCTAGTTTAACAACTACAAAAAATTATATTATTGCAAATTCTAAATCTAATATTATCCAAGAGGTTAG
>Ga0268285_1000544_pt1 | contig 21614 bp, 21 predicted proteins | sample saktaG_2_FD_190144 | JGI IMG/M metagenome (GOLD analysis project Ga0268285, IMG submission 190144) | Saline water microbial communities from Sakinaw Lake, British Columbia, Canada - sak_2013_06_06_120m | ecosystem: Environmental > Aquatic > Non-marine Saline and Alkaline > Saline ... | reverse complement strand
TTAAGCTGTTTTCTTCTGCTTGCCATAAAATACATTTCCTTTTGTGTCACCTGGTTAATCTTTCAATAATTTGAGGTAAACAAAAAAGGCATCACTGTATTGTTTTCATCTCAGGCACATGAGAATCCGCAATTAATAACCGGGCAATAATCCTCTAATAACAGCAGAGGGATACTGCTCTTCTGTGTCTCCTTACGTATAAAAACTGACGATAGTCCGTTGAAATGCCAGAAAACTGCTAAAATTGATTTTCAATACAGATTCACTGTCTCTGCAAATACTCTATTAATTATAGCATATCCGTACTGAGAAAATCAACTAAATAGTGAGAATCCGCAATTCATTTTTCTCTTCCGGAATCCTCGCGAAGCTTATTGAGAAATCCTGCCGGGACTGGGAATCCCAGGCTTTGTGCTTTCTGAACATCCTGCCATGCTTTGTCATATTCTTTCAGGCCGCAGTAGGCAACAGTACGATTGTAGTAAGCTTCGGCCGATTGGGGATTTAGCTCGATGGCTTTGTCGAAGTCTGCGATGGCCTGCTGGTACTGTCCTTTCTTGCCATAGATAAGCCCACGGTTGCAATAAGCATCGGCATAAATTTGGTTTATCTCAATCGCCTTGGTGTACTCGGAAATAGCCGAATCGTATTCGCCCTTATGGTCGTAGGTGAGTCCACAATTGTAGTGGGCTTCGGCATACGCCGGATTAATCTCAAGAGCCTTGCCGAAATCTGCTATGGCCCGGACATATTGACCTTTATTGGCATAGGCGTTACCCCGGTTATTGTAGGCTTCGGCGTATCCCGCGTTTATCTCAAGTGCCTTATTGCAGTCTTCGATAGCCCGGTCGAATTCGGCTTTGTGATAATGGGCAAGTCCCCGATTGTAGTATAATTTGGGAGACATCGGATTTGCATTTATGGCCTTGGTAAACTCCATTATCGCCTGGTCGTATTGGCCCTTACTTGCGTATGCATATCCCGGAATCGAGTGGTCGACCGGTTCGTCTTTTTTGCATCCTGCAGGCAGCAAACAGGCAATCATCACTGATATTAGCAGTATGTTCTGAAACATTTGTTTCTTCTTAACTCGCATCATAATTAACCTTGCTTTTTTGTGGCTCCCGAATTGGAAAAATGGGAACCGGTTTAAATACTCCCCGATAAGAAATATCATCTATACACCTTTCTTCTTTTTAAGATTTGCCAAAACAATGTTACAATCACATAATATAATTGTCAATACTTTGTCATAACAAACGAATCTAAAGAGTAGTACGAGTGGACCCGAAAAAGAAAAGTACAATCCTTATCACCTGCTCTGCGGGGCTGGTTGATTATGTCCGGCAGGAGGTCGAAGCTTTAGGCTATCAGGGCGGCGACTGTCATAAAACGGGCCTTGAGCTCCAGGGCGATCTGTATGACGCGATGCGGCTCAATCTGCACTTGCGCACGGCATACAATGTTCTCTTCTTACTCAAGCAGTTCAAGTGCTATTCGCCCGATGAGCTTTACCGCAATGTCAAAGATTTGCCCTGGGAGGATATAATATCTCCGGCCGAATACCTCAGCGTCGTCGGCAGGATTAATACCGAACATGTGAAAAATTCCATGTACGCCAACCTGAAGGTCAAGGATGCTATTGTCGATCGCATTGCCGGCGTGACGGGATCCCGTCCCGACTCAGGTAAGGATAAAGACAAGGTGGTGGTGCAGTTCTACTGGAAGGATAATTTCTGCCGGCTCTACCTGAATACATCCGGGCTCAAGCTTTCGGATCGGGGCTATCGCAAGATGCCGCACAAAGCTCCGCTGCGCGAGTCCCTGGCTGCTGCAATAATAATGGCGACAGGTTACGACGGCGGCGGGCCGCTGGTTTGCCCTATGTGTGGAAGCGGAACGTTAGCGATCGAAGCTGCGCTTATAGCGAGCAGGCGGGCGCCGGGTCTGCTGCGAAACAACTTCGGATTCATGCATTTGAAAGATTTTGACGAGCCGAAATGGCGGCAGATGCGCGCCGGCGCTCTTAAAGAGAGCAAAGCGCGGGGCGGCAAAGCGGGTTTCAAGCCGGCCAGGATTATCGCTACGGATATCGATGCAGGGGCGGTCGAAGCCTCACGCAAAAACGCGATGACCGCGGGAGTCTCGCACCTGATCGATTTCGATGTTTGCGACTTTGCCGAGACGGTCGTACCGCCGGAGCCGGGGATAATCGTTATGAATCCCGAATATGGCTTGCGGCTGGGTGAAATTGAAAAACTGAATGATACATATAAACGCATCGGCGATTTCTTCAAACAGAAATGTGCTGGTTATAACGGTTACATTTTTACCGGCAATCCATCGCTTTCCAAAAAGGTCGGGCTGCGTACCAGCAGACGGATTGAGTTTTACAATGCCAATATCGAGTGCCGTCTGCTTAAGTACGAGCTTTACGCAGGGGCGAAAGATAAAAAGGATTAATGTTCCCTTCCCTGCCTGTGCTGTTGTTAAAACTTAGGACAGTCAGCAGCTTGTTCCAGTGCGGCCTCTATAAAAACTGTCTTTATCAGGCACAACTCATCAAAAAATGTACCCCCTATGCGGCAGGCGGACACCTTTAATCTCTATTGGGGTAAATTCCCCGTCGCTTGCGTCGAAGAGTTAAAGTTAATCCACTAAGATACCCCGCTGCTCGCGGCGGGGAGATTCATTTCTCCCTGATTTCTTTGTACTGTCACCAGCCATTAATAGGTGGCTGTCCCTAGTTTCCCCCTAGTTTCCCGACTGGCCAGGATCGTATTCATCGGCACCCATGTCTACGCGCGCACCAACCAACCGTTCTCCTTCATAAAAATCAAGCACGGCGTGATTTGGATCTGCTGCAAAGTCAATATCCCCGGTGTTGATGCATGGCGATTCGCTTTGCAGGTGGTAGTCGCCTTGGATCCATATGGCATTGGGATTCGTAGGCTCTAAAACAATACTTGCATCATTAAGATCACCCCAGTAACCAGGATTGACAAATACTGGATCCACATCAATGTTGTATTCACCGGGCCAATCCCAACCACCATCGACGTTTGAATAGCTGACCCAGACATAAGAGATGTCGTTTTGCAAAATCTCGTTTTTCCCGTTCCAAAGTATTGTACTGGTAATCATTATACGATCACTTGGATCAGTGAATTGCAACGTAAATCCCTGAGATGTATCGTTGTCTGCAAGTGTGCAGTTGATAATTCTGGCTTCACATTTTGAGCCATACATGGCACCTCCATAATTAGCAGAGTTACCGGTCACGAGGCAATTACTGAGAATGGATTCATCTGTTGTGGTGTTGATGTAAATTCCGCCGCCTAGCCTAGAGATATTGCTGCTCAAGTTGCTATGATAAAGTGACATCACGCCGTTACTAAATGCCAATGCTCCACCGTTTTTACTAGCAATGTTATTCACTATCTCGCACTTGTTTACATCTAGAATTCCACTGTCAGTGTATATCCCACCGCCATCTGTTTCAGCATAATTATCAGATAGCTTGCAGTTATAGAAATCCAGGTTTCCACTTTTGCTGTATAGACCGCCGCCTTGTGTGTGTGAACTATTTCCAATAAATTCACAGCCCTCTGCTATTAATCCAGCATTGGCATAGACACCACCGCCTGTTACACCTGCCGAATTCTGGTAGAATTGACAATTCATCAACGTTATCTGGTCCAATATGTACAATCCGCCACCGCTAGAACTAGATCTGTTGTTGACAAAATGACATTCTTGGATTGTTGGATAGCAGTGACTGTAAAGTGCGCCACCTTCCTTCGATGCTGCATTGTGCTCGAAAACACAGTCAGTTATCGTTGGCTGTCCCCACTTGCTGTAAATATACATGCCGGCACCCGAACCAGCTTCATGGTTTCCTCGTGTGATGATGAATCCTTCCATGATGGTGTTATATGATAAATATTCTGCGTAGACGACACAGAGGCTATTGTCTTTTCTGGTGTCATCCATCAATAAAAGACTTGGATCTGAAATATCTGCATCGTTGTTACGCAAGTCTCCAGTCAGGAACGTAGGATACTCGTTAACATCTCTAACATTTGGATCCACTGCTCCTAGCCCAGCGAAGCCACCCTTATAGGCTACATCGCTTATCAACACAAATGACGCATGACGATCTCCTCGATCAACATCGCTACCTCGATCCGGTGTGTAAGCACCTTGAGCAATTCGTACTTCATCCCCTGCTTCTACCGCGGCAAGCGCATCTTGAAGATGTCGGTATGCATTTTCCCAGCTTGATCCATCGTTTGCGCCAGTGGCATCATCATCAACGTATATGATGCATTGGCTGTCAATTTGATGTAAAAACACAGTACCATCGTCACCTGAGTAATGATAATATGTGTTGTTACGCCCCCCATTGGCTGTTATGGTTCCACTAAAATCGGCTAGATTTTGATAGTAGATTGCAATGCGTCCCCCTCCACCTCCAGCCGTCGTTCCTGGTGCATAGCCTCCATTGACTGACAATACACCCGAACCTGCCAATGACAAAGCTTTGACAAGAATACTACCGCCAGAACCGGCAAATCCACTTGCGGTATCACAACCAGGACCAATACAGTTTGATTGTCTCCAATAAGAACCCGTTTCTCCATCAGCTGCAATTTTTCCTAAATTGTACAAAACACCATTCACGGATACTTTAATCAAGCCTCCTCCACATCCACCAGTTCGACCATAGCTTTGGCCCCCGCTCCCATGTTCATTTGGTTCATTTATTGAGCCATAGATTGAGCTACCACTTGCACTCGAACTACTCCCACCTTTTCCACCATACCCGGCGGCACCACTGCTAGAACCACGTCCACTTCCCGGTTTGTATCCTTTGCCAGATGCCACAATTCCACATCCAGCAGGAATAACGACATCCATTTCTATCTGTAGATCAAGTCGATGATCAATCTCGCCATTAGGTGCCGGAGAGTGCGTAACAACGGCCTCGTTCATTAGCTCAAGGCTATTGAAAGTGTGCTTTCCATTGACAGTTAACGTGCAGCCATCAATGACGATGTCCTGCCCGTCGTATGTAAGGTCATTTGCATCTATCAGCGTATTTTCAGTGAAAGTCACACTGTATACGGGCAATGCCAATAAACTTATCGCCACAATAATAAATACTCTTTGCCACATTGTCTCTTTCATTTTTCTACTCTCCAAAATATAGGTTACGGTTGTTAAATATGGGATTACTTTGGCTTTCTAATTTAGGTGTCCGTCAATTCTATGGTATCCAGGGAACGGTGAGCATGGGCTACTTGGAAGAGTGCAATCAGGCTGGATGGCAACCAATCATTTTTTCCCAGCTTGCTGAATGCGTCTTTCAGGTATTTGCAGGGATGTTCGGAAATCCTGGCATTATGATAGACCAGTGCCGAGGCGATGGCGGCATAGTACACTGCTAGGGCGACTTCCCGTTCGGTTTCGTTTTGGGCGGAAGTGCCGCGTTCCTTGGCATACTCTTTGATTTCTATAAGGATACGCGTTTCCGTCTTTGCATCTAAAAGCAGTTCTTCTATCGAAGAACCTGACAGGGTCTTTAGTTCTTCGGACAGTGACTGAATCATTGCTGGTAATGTTTTCTTAAAAGTGCCCTCCAGGGGGAGTTTGGATCGGAGGAAATCAAAGAGATGTTGTTCTCTATGAACACCCGAGTCAAGGGGGATTTGATCGTCCGGACCGTGTAAACCAAGGTGGAGTAATTGCTTGGTTTGTTCCGCATTCAAACGCATCTGTTCTATTTTATTTATCATTTTCTATTCACAATGAAGCTTCTAATCTTTTGTCAGATACCTTGAATACGGTGCTCAGTTGAAATTCTTTGTATTATTTACAGGGATTTCCCATATACACTTCACTATAACACTCCTGCGCACTTGACGTCCTATAATATCAAACTCTCATCGAGATTGCAACAATTATCTGGCCGCCCAGTGAGTTTTCTCGTAAAAAACGCCCAAGTTGAACATTTACGCCGAGAAGCCACCTTTTCCTACCATTTTGGCACCGCGCGACCGTTGCCCTCCATTCCAGAAGCCGGTTTTCAGCAGTTCCACACATCATCCCGGCCTCGCATGTATTGTCAAAAAACGCAACTGCCGGATTCGGTCAAGGATTTCCCGAAAAAATATGGACAGTCACCTATTAATATTTAAGTAACACTGTCTAATTAAATTCTCATTCTCGAAAGCCTTCCTTCGACGAAATAATCAATTTAAAACAGGTACGGCAAGAAAATAAGGCGATTCGAGGAAGTTTCGCGTTCTTTGGAGTATTGCCTTTGGAAAAATGATACACAAAAGCTGATAAAAAAACAATATTTTTATATTTCTTAGACAGGATTTACAAGATTTACACAGATATTATCTTTTTCTTTTAACCATGTCTATCCCTGTAAATCCTGTCCAATTTAAGTTGATTATCCCAAGTACGCACTACGAACAAAGATCGCCGTCTCACGGAGATTTATTTCGAATTTGCCCGCCCTTTTACGTTTAGATTCGTATAATGATTAACAAATATAATACAGTAGACAGGATAACATGATGACAGAGATATATAAAACTAAATAAGGAAATAATCATTTATAAACACAAAAATCCATATTTATCGTGTAAATCCTGTCTAAAAAGAACCCTATTTGAAAAAACAAAGCCAATTTGTGAATGGGCAAAATGACGTTAAGTATCTATATGAAAGGTGATTATGAAGAATTTCATGCTTTGAGACGGCGAAAAAACAAACCCAATTCAAAGCCAAACAAAGCCAATCGCCGGCCTTTGGCAGGAAATCCGAAGCTCTCCATAAGGAGTCATTAGGACGAAACCCTAAATGCAGAAGAGACATGAAGCTTAAGGTGACTTCGTGTGACCACTGACAAACAACGGCAAAATTTTGAGAATCGAAGCCTAAGGCACCGGAGTTGTCCGTCTCTCTAATGTTACCGGGTACTGAGCGTCAGGATTGATAATAACTTTAAGAGTGTACGCAACTGACGCTTCGAAAATTTTGCCGCATGTGAGCTCGGCAGTCGTCTTTTGAAAAGGTTTGAGTGAGGAAACCGTGCCGGCGGCAACGTCCACAACCTGATCATCTGTGCTATAGACGATTTTAATATCCGCAGGTTCTGACGAGACCTGGCCAAAGTTCTGGACCCCAACGGCAAAATCGGAACCCTGCAGCGTAACGCCTACGGCTACCGGGACGATGAATATCTAAAACTGAGAATCTTCAACTTGCACAACTCAATATACGCATTAACCGGATGAATCTTAAAATCTTATGTTTTGATTGCAAAAGTCTTTGCGGAACTTTTAACTCCAATATCTCTACAAAAAACGATAAATTTAACTATTCACGTACTGGTAATTTCGTTTATCATCGTATATATTTATACCAAGATTAAATTGTTCATATTCATTCTGTTCAGGATCTGATTTTATGAAAAAAATAATTGAGGAAGTTCTTCAGACTGAAAAGAAGGTAAACATAGTTCTCGATCAGGCCCGGAATAAGGCCTCTGAAATGAGACAATCTGTAGAAAAAGAAATCTCAGAGAAAATGAGTAATGCAAAACAGGAAGCCCGGGAAATAATACAAACTACTGTTGAAAATGCAAAAAAAGAGGCCGAACATATCGGGGAAGAAAAACTGAAACAGGCGGACCAGGAAAAAGATACTCTGCTTAATAATAATTCGGATACAATGGATAACCTCGTTGACAATATCTGCAATATCATACTGACCACGGAGTTTGAGAAGGACAGCAAGTAATGGCCCGCCCATTATCAAAATATTCATTTATCAACGCAAAGCTGAGGGCGCGGATCAGCAAGATCCTTCCTGACGGTGTATTCGACGAATTAGTTAAAGCCCAGTCCCTTGAGGAGGCGCTGGCTCTTTTGAGGGACACCCCTTTTGCCGGGCTTGAGGAGACATACTCGGCGACCGGCGATTTGAAGCAGGCGGAACTCGAATTACTCAAGAGTGAAATTGAACTCTACAGGAACATCAGGCAGTACCTTCATCGTAATTCCATGGAGCTTGTCGACGCGTTGCTGAGCCAGTTTGAAATTGACAACCTTAAGAACGCCATAAGGATCTATTTCGACAGAAAAATCCGGAAGCGCTCGGGTGACACCGGTATACATTATATATTGTACGACCGGATCATTCACGACATACCTGTCGACATCGTCGTTAATGCTGAAGATTTTGATGAGATTGCGGGCGCATGTGAAGGCACTCCGTACAGCATGATTGTCAGGAAATACAGTCACACTGTCGAATCGGAAGGTTCTCTCTTCCGCATGGAAATCGCCTTCGACCATTTCTATTATCAAAACCTTCTGGCCTCCATCGACAAGCTGGACCGCAGAGATCGCACCATAGCGCTGAGACTTGCAGGCGTTGAGATCGATTTGCAGAACATCAATTGGATCATCCGGTTCAAGAATTTCTATGATCTGCCCCTTGAGGCCGTTCTGGCTGCTATCGTACCGGGGGGATTCAATCTCGACACGGCCATCATGGCCGAATTGTACGGCGCCCAGAACGTCACGTCCGTGCTCCAGGGATTTGTCAAAAGCAAATATCCGGGATTGTCGGCACTGCTCTCTTCACATACATCAGACAGTACGTCACGGCTGCTCCTTATACGCCGGATACTGGAAGAGATTATGAAACACGAGGTCCAGCGTATCCTGGCCGGGTATCCGTTTACGATAGGAATTATACTTTCTTATTTTGTGCTCAAACGGAATGAGCTGAAGAAAATCAGGACAATATTGAATGCAAAATATTATCGCGTAGAACAGGGACGGATTGAGAGCATGATATGATCTTTACCACTGAGATGATACAGCTATTCGCAGTAGTGCTCGCAAAGGATTGTGAGCCGGTCACCGAAGCACTTCTTCGCGAAGGAGTAATGCAGTTTATCAATATAACGGAACTTGAAGGTGAGAAACCGGAAAGTCTGTCGGATATCAAATCGGAAATTTCTCTAACGGCAATATCGGATTTAAGAAAACGGATTGAAGGATTCCTGTACACAGGCGGCGTCATTCCTTCAGTGCCGCGGGAAACAGATCTGAATAACCGTACCGCCGTCAACATTGAAAGCGAGACCGCCCACATCGACAAAATAGCCGGTGAGCGGGACAGTATCAGGGAAAGGCAGCGGGTACTCCAGCAGGAGATACTCAAGCTCGAGGACATCAAACGGCAGGTGGAACTCTACGGTATAGGTATTTCCGATGTCACACTCCCGGCAAAACATTCGTTTATTTCCATGCAGATCGGAAGACTCCCCGCATCGAACGTAAGACAGCTTGAAGAGGCCCTGCGGGACCTGCCTTCGTTAAATATTGCGATGGGACAGGAAGGCGATATGGCCCATCATCTCTTGATTTCAATGAAAAGAGACAAAGAGCAGATCAACAAGATTCTGGCGAAGTCCGGATGGACCAAAGTCGAACTTCCGGCCGAGCTGCGATCGGTGAAGAAGGATGTTTTCAAGGAACTTTCCACAAAACTCCAAACATTGGCCGAGGAGCAGAAAAAGATCGAAAAGAATGTGCACGATCTGGTGAAGAAGGAGGCCAAGCACCTGGCCGAGACCTGGATTAATCTTCGCGTCAATGAACTTTTCCTGAAGATTCAGGCCAATTTCAAGTCGTCTTCCCGGACGGTAATTTTTACGGGATGGCTTCCCTCATCGAAAAAAGAGAGACTGACGAGAAAGATAAAGCAGGCATGTGAAAATCGCTGTTACCTGGAATGGAACGAAGCAGGCAGCGGGGGCGCCATCGGCGATGAAGTTCCCGTGCGGTTCAACAATCCGAAGGTGCTCGCTCCATTTCAGATGCTGGTCAGCAATTTCGGCATTCCCAGATACGGAACTATCGATCCGACTCCTTTTGTAATGCCCTTGTACCTGGCCATGTTCGGGCTTATGTTCGCCGATACCGGGCAGGGTCTGATACTTGCAATTCTCGGTGCTCTGGGTGTGTATTTTTTAAGGAATAATGAACAGAAACAGGGCTTCTACCATCTTTCATGGCTTGTTGTCTGGTGTGGCTGCTCGTCAATATTCTTCGGCGCTCTTTTCGGGTCCTTCTTAGGCACCGGTCTTTTCCCGCCGCTATGGTTCGATTTTCATGGTATCATATCAGGCCACAGTGCCCATAATTCCGCAATCAATAACGTTTTTGATATACTGACAATTACCATATACTTCGGCATTTCCGTTATTTTCCTCGGCCTGCTCTTCAATTGGATCAACCTTATCCGGGAGAAAAAATGGGTGGAGCTGTTCTTTGATAAGGGCGGCATTCTCGGCGGGTGGATCTACGGAGGAGGTATATATATTGCATCCTACCTGGTGGCGCACAGTTACAAGCAATTCCCTCCGGGGAAGGTACTATTTTTGCTGGCCGGGCTTCCCTCACTATTGCTCTTTATTAAGGAGCCTTATCACTATTTCAAACATGAAGCCGGGCACTCTGATAAGAAGTCCGGCCTTCCTTTTGCGCTCATCAATTTCCTGATGGAATGGGTTGTCGAGCTTCTTGAGATTTTTAGTGGCTACCTTTCGAATACCCTGTCCTTTATGCGAGTGGCCGGACTTGGTATAGCACATGTTTGCCTGATGATCTCCATTTTCACTCTTGCCGAAATGACTTCAGGCATCTACTATGTTCTCATTCTTATACTCGGAAACATAATGGTCATTGGCCTTGAAGGTCTTACTGCAGGAGTACAGGCCTTAAGGCTTAATTACTATGAATTCTTTACGAAGTTCTTTCATGGAACTGGAAAACTATACACACCAATTTCACTAAGCAGCAGTTACAAATGAGAAAGGAAGAAATGCTATGGATAAACCATGCAAAAAACTGAAGTTACAAATCACCCAGAGTATTGTTGTGCTTTTTACGGTGATGGCAATAATTGGTATACTGTTCAGTGCCAGTGCTTTTGCTGGAGCCTCAAATGTCGGAGATTCCGTGCAGTCGGAAATGTCAACGACTAAGGCCGGCGTAATGAAATACGGCCTCATTGCCGCTGCTGTCGCTTTTGGTCTTGGCGCCATTGGCGCCGGGATGGCGATTTCTCATGTTGGCGCCGCAGCCATGGGTGCAGTTGCTGAAAAACCTGAGATTGCAGGCCAGGCCCTGATTTTTGTAGCACTTGCTGAGGGGCTTGTCGTATTTGGCTTTATCACTGCATTGATGATTCTCAGTAAGATATAGCGATACCATGAAATACTCGATTATAGGCGATGAAGATACGGTTCTTGGTTTCGGAATGGTGGGAGTGTCCGGAAAAGTTGCGGATAACGCAGATGAAGCAGAACGTGCTTTTCAGGCATTACTTGAAGACAAGGAAACCAGCATTATTATTATTACCGAACGTATTGCAGATATGATGCGCTCGACTGTGGATAAATACCTGTTTACTGTAAGTTTTCCACTTATTGTTGAGATACCTGACAGAAATGGTACGAAACCGGGCAGGCCTGGAATCAAAGAAATGGTAAATACTGCTATAGGGTTAAAGTTATGATATTTGAACCTCTTTTTGCACTTTAGTAATATGAGGAAGAGGATATATTTGAAAAAGGTATAAAGTACCTATGGAATCAGTAGAAAAAGAAAACGCTGCGCTAATTTTGGGCATTGAAACAGACGCCCGTGCTGAAGAAGAGAAAATTATAAAGGAAGCAGAAAATCAGGCGGCCGAGAAAAGAAAATACTCTGAGAAGAAAGTCGAATCACTATTGAATGATGCTCGGAAAAAAGCAGAAGAACAGGCGGAAGCTGCAAAGAAGAAGATTATTTCCGCAGCCGAGCGTGAGGTAAAACGCTGTGCCATGCGTGTCAGGGACGCTGTGATGCAGAAAATCATGGACCGAGCGGAAAAAAAACTCAGTTCAATGACCGGCGACGAAAACTACAGGTCTGTTCTGGTAAACTGGATTACAGAGGCAGCCGTTGGCCTGGGCGTCGAATCCGCCCGGATCAACGCCTCGGAAAAAGAGCGGGCATTGATCAATGACCATATGCTTTCAGAAATCGGAGGAAGAATCCAAAAGCAAACCGGCAGACAGACATCACTGACTTTGTCTGATGAAAAACCTCTGCAATCTCAAGGTATTATTTTGACTGCCGCCGACGGACGCACCGCCTTCAATAATCAGGTCAGGACACGAATGTTGCGCAAGCAGCGAGAGATTCGAATGTTGATCTACAATACCTTATTTAACTACGATCAAAAAGAATAATTATGAACGACAGGATTATAGGACATATTAGACGGGTCAACGGCCCTGTGATAGAAGTGATGGGGATTACCGATGCAGAGATGTTCGAGATGGTCCGCGTAGGTAAGGAAAATCTCATCGGTGAGCTTATCAAACTCGAAACTGACAGCGCAATCGTTCAGGTCTACGAAGACACGACAGGAATCGCTCCTTATGATCCGGTTTATGGAGCGGGGATGCAGCTTTCCGTGGAACTGGGTCCCGGATTGGTGGGTACGATTTATGACGGTATCCAAAGACCCCTTGAATCTATCCGGGAAATGTCGGACATTTATATCAAGCGGGGAATAACCGTACCGTCACTAAACAGAGAAAAGAAATGGCACTTTGTTCCTTCGATGAAAGAAGGCGACAGCATCTCGGGGGGAATGGTCCTCGGAACCGTTCAGGAAATGGAGAATCTCCTTCACAAGATTCTCATTGCGCCGAACGACAAAGGCATCCTTGAGTCGGTAGTGCCTGAAGGCGAGTACACTGTTGAGGACGTAATTGCGGTGCTGATAACCGATGATTCACAGAAGAAAGACCTCTTTCTCATGCACCGGTGGCCTATCCGAGTCCAAAGGCCGACGCGGAGCCGTCTTGCCCTGGACATCCCGCTGATTACAGGCCAACGGGTAATTGACACGCTCTTTCCCGTCGCAAAAGGAGGAACTGTAGCAATTCCCGGCGGATTCGGCACCGGAAAAACAATGACGCAGCAGGCGGTGGCGAAATGGTGTGACGCTGATATTATTGTTTATATCGGTTGTGGTGAACGAGGTAATGAGATTACGGATGTACTTACTGAATTTCCTAAACTGATTGATCCGAGAAGCGGCCGGTCGCTAATGGAACGGACCATTCTGATTGCCAACACGTCCAACATGCCGGTCTCCGCCCGAGAGGCAAGTATCTACACCGGGATAACCATGGCCGAATACTTCAGAGACCAGGGATATCACGTTGCAGTGATGGCGGACTCAACGTCACGCTGGGCCGAAGCTCTTCGCGAACTGTCCGGGCGAATGGAAGAGATGCCCGCCGAAGAAGGATTTCCCGCTTACCTGCCGACCAAAATAGCGGAGTTCTATGAACGTGCCGGCTCGATGGAAACATTGAACGGCCAAAGCGGTTCCGTGACAATAATCGGCGCCGTATCTCCGCCGGGTGGGGACTTCTCGGAACCTGTGACCCAGCATACGAAGCGGTTTATCCGCTGTTTCTGGGCCCTTGACCGGCACCTTGCCAACGCCCGGCATTATCCGGCCATCTCATGGCTCGACAGCTACAGCGAATATCTCAGTGACATGGTTTCCTGGTGGGAGCAGCAAGTCAGTGCCGAGTGGCTCGCCGACCGAACGGAAATAATGGAGCTGCTCCACAGGGAGGTTCGGCTTCAACAGGTCGTAAAACTGGTCGGCCCCGATGCATTGCCCGATACGCAGCGATTTGTGCTGGAAGTATGCACGTTGTTCAAGAACGCGTTCCTGCAGCAGAATGCCTACGACAAGATTGATATGTTCTCTACTACTGAGAAGCAGGCGAAAATGCTGCACATCATTGTCACTTACTGGAAACGCGGCTCCGAGGCGATAAAGAACGGAGCGATTCTTGCTAAATTGAGAAAAATGAAAGTATATCAGGACATAGTGAAAATGAAATTCTCGATTCCTAATGACGACCTTTCCGGCCTCGACAAAATCGAAGCACGCCTGGAGCGTTCGATGGATCAGATGGAGGCTTTGTATGCCTGAAACAGAAGACAGACGCCTGCTGTCCGGACGTGAATATATTGGCGTCGACAAAATTGACGGTCCGCTCATTTTTGTGAGCAAGACACACCCTGTAGGATACAGAGAGCTTATCGAGTGTGTAGACAAGCAGGGCAACGTCCGGCTGGGGATCGTGCTGGAATCATCAACGAATGTTGTCGTAGTCCAGGTCTTTGAAGGTACCGCAGGCCTGAACCTTCCGAGCACACGAATACGGTTTTCCGGAGAGCCCCTTACCATTTCCGTTTCAAAGGAGATGCTGGGGCGGGTATTCAACGGCCTGGGGCATCCCATCGACGGAGGGCCGCCGCAGCGAAGCGACTTCGAGCTGGACGTCAACGGAATGGCGATAAATCCGACCGCTCGACAATACCCCCGGGATTTCATACAGACCGGGATTTCTGTTATCGATGGAATGAATACGCTCATCCGCGGCCAGAAACTCCCTATTTTTTCCGGCAACGGCCTGCCCCACAATGAACTCGCCGCACAGATCGCAAGGCAGGCAAAAATACGGGGAACTGATACCGAGTTCGCCGTCGTCTTCGCTGCGATGGGAGTAAAGCATGATGTAGCGAGATTCTTCACTCGCTCCTTCGAGGAAAGCGGATCGCTCGAAAACGTCGCCCTCTTTTTGTCGCTTGCAGATGACCCTTCGATCGAGCGGCTGATCACACCAAGGACCGCCCTGACCCTTGCTGAACATCTGGCATTCCATGAAGATATGCACGTACTGGTCATAATGACCGACATGACCAACTACTGCGAATCCCTGCGTGAAATATCCACTATCCGTGGTGAAATACCGTCTCGCAAAGGATACCCCGGATATCTCTATTCGGATCTCGCCGAACTCTACGAACGCTCGGGAATGATTAAAGGATATAAAGGCTCGATTACGTCACTGCCCATACTGACAATGCCGAATGACGACATATCTCATCCGGTGCCCGATCTTTCCGGATATATCACCGAAGGGCAGATCGTCTTCGAGAGAGAGATGGATGGAAGAGGGATTTTCCCGCCGGTTGCAGGACTCCCGTCGCTTTCACGTTTGATGAAGGACGGCATTGGTGAGGGCATGACCAGAGAAGACCATCCTCATCTTGCAAGTCAGCTTTTTGCCGCATACAGCTATGTAAAAGATGTACGCAACCTGGCCTCGGTCATCGGCGAAGAAGAGTTGACCCCCCTGGATCATAATTATCTCGAATTCGGAAAGGAGTTTGAGCAGAAATTTATTTCCCAGCGAAAAGACGAAGAAAGAAGTATCGAACAAACCCTGGACCTCGGATGGGAAGTTTTGAGGGCACTGCCTGTCGAAGAATTGCACAGAATCACCGACGAGGAAATAGAGAAGTTCTATGGAAGTTAGCAGGTATTTATAATGGCACAGCTTAATTATGCTCCGACAAAAACAAATTTGCTCAGACTCAGAAATGATCTGAAGTTTGCTCAGCAGGGATATGAGCTTCTGGACCAGAAAAGAAATATCCTGATCATTGAGCTTCTGGCATTAGTTGACCAGACTGCGGATTTTCAGAGCCGGGTTGAAAATATGCTCGCAAAGGCGTACAAAGCCCTCGAAGAGACGGTCTTTGATATGGGAAAGCTCAAAGTGCAATACCTGACCGGGGCGGTTAATATCACTACAGACATTACTATTCGTACCAGGAGGATTATGGGTGTCAGCCTTCCCGTTATAGAGACGCAATTCCAGGAGCACTCGCCGTACTACAGCCCCATGGGAACCAGTTTCTGGATTGACAGCTCTTTATACTTTTTTAAGGAAGTGCTCAAGCTGCTCGGAAAGCTCTCTGAGCTGAAAATATCTGTACTGCGGCTTGCTAATGAGGTGAAAAAAACCATTAGAAAGGTCAATGCTCTCGAAAAAATCGCAATCCCCGACATGCAAGAGACCGTACATTATATTGAAAGCAGGCTCGAAGAGAATGAACGGGATATGTTCATTCTCATGAAAATGGTTAAGGGGAATCTCGAGAAAAAAAGACGCCGACACAACGGAGAAAAATCGTGAATAATCCTATAAGAAAAATAATGGTCTATATTGATGGAACTGATCAGTCTGTTACCGCTGCCCAGTACGCAGTATGCCTTGCGTCGTTTTCTTCTGCCGAACTTATTGCCCTCTATGTTATCAACACCAGGGCAGTGGAAGACCTTTTAAAGGCAAGGATATTCCTCAAAGATGAGCAGGTCGAATATGAGCATGATATGGAAGCTGACGCTGAACGGTATCTTAATTATGTAAATGAGCTTGCTGTCAAAAAAGGAGTATCAATTGTTAAGAAACGCGGCAGGGGAAGTGTAAATAAGGAAATAGTTAATGCTGTAAATGATGACCAGGTCGATCTTCTTGTTATTGGCGAACTGTCCCGGATCAGGAGCAGAAGGGATGAGTTTTATGATGAGGCCGAGCGGGCGATGCGTACTGTTACGTGTTCCGTCCTGATTGTCAAAGACGAGGACAGGGTCTGGGAGATGTACGAATCACTGGCATAATACGAAAATTCAATAAGAGTTATGTTCATATATGAAAGTTCAGGAGAAGTAGGTCATGGCGCTAATCGATATGGTTGTTGAAAAAATCGTAAAAATACCCCTGGTCTCGAAAGATAAGCCGGATGTTTTACGGGAGCTTGTCCAGATATTAAAAGACGCTGGTGAAATTGATGATTTTAATATTGTACTGAAAGCGGTGCAGGAACGTGAAGATAAGCAGAGTACCGGACTGGAAAAAAGCATCGCTGTCCCTCATGCTAAAACTACTGCTGTTTCCAGCCTGAAACTTGCTATCGGTATAGCCCCACAGGGAATCGACTTTGATTCACTCGATAAGGAGCTGTCGAAGCTCTTTTTTCTTTTGCTGGCTCCACCCGGCCAAGCCGGCCCTCATGTGGAAGCCCTTGCAGAAATAGCAAAATTAGCCAGCTCAACATCTTTTTGTAAGGCCCTGATCCGTTCTGAAAATGCTCAGGAAGTGGTTGAATTGATGAAAGGTGAATGACAACATAGTCTGTTATCGGTAATTATGCTTTCTCAAATACGGCTTGGTTGTTTTTAGTTTTCCCTGAGCCCAAAAATGTACCCCCTATGGGGCAGGCGGACACCTTTAATCCCCCCTAATCGTCGGCCCTCAATCAAAAGCAATAAAATTACTACTTGACCAAATCATAAATTTCTTTATTATCTACATTGATTTAGACTTCATAAGGGAAATTTACAGAATGGAATCATGTGTACTCAAATTAACACCAGCAGCCAGCAAACACGGCAATCTGAATTTACGCCCATGTGGCAAAGAATTTTTCCCAATAGACGTCTTTGGCGGCGCATCCAAAAAAGATGGACTTGGCATGCCGGTCACATTGCGTGTTGAGGGCCTGTCGGAACCTATAAAGACCGACATTCCTACAGATAAAAAGACAAAGCAACCACGATGGATTTTCAGAGAAAGAGCTTGGGTTAAAAAGTTCATCTCATCGAATCATCTTTTACCTGGTGATACAATAACCATCACTCGCCTTGAGAATAGCACATATGATATAGCTCCGGATAATAACCATTCCCAAGAAGAAATTTTGAGTAAGCTGTACTATAAAACTCATCATGGAAGGATATTTCTGGGCGACTCGCTAGAAATACTTGAAAAAAATCTAAAACCTGGTTCTGTTGACTTGATTGTGACTAGCCCTCCTTTCGGTCTCGTTCGCAAAAAAGACTATGGAAATGTAGATTCTGACAAATATGTTGAATGGTTCAAGCCATTTGGATATTTGTTTAAGCGTCTGCTAAAACCAACTGGATCATTGGTCATTGACATTGGTGGTTCATGGAATCCAGGTCAGCCAACTCGTAGTTTGTATCTCTACGAGTTACTGATTACTCTTTGTCGAGAGTGTGGTTTTCATTTAGCACAAGAGTTTTTTTGGTGGAATCCATCAAAACTACCTACACCAGCAGAATGGGTAAATATTAGACGTATCCGCGTTAAAGATGCAGTCGATTTTATTTGGTGGTTATCTATAACCCCTTGGCCTAAAGCAAGCAATCGTCGAGTACTAATCCCTTATAGCGGTGCGATGCGTAATCTTTTGAAAAATGGATATAAAGCCAAATTGAGACCAAGTGGTCACGATATTAGTAAAAAGTTCTCGGTCGATAATAAAGCTTCTATCCCACCAAATCTAATAGCAGTTGCAAATACGGAGAGTAATTCTTATTATCTCAGATACTGCAAAAAACACAATCTTGATCCTCATCCAGCACGTTTTCCAAGCGACATACCCGAATATTTCATTCGTATGCTAACCGATCCTGGCGACTTAGTTGTTGATCCTTTTGCGGGAAGTTGTGTTACTGGGGAAGTTGCTGAAAGACTCAAACGTAATTGGGTATGTGCTGAGATTCTTGAGGATTACTTGAAAGGGGCTATAGCCAGATTTAAAGAACAAAACACTCTCTTCCCAATTTCAAAAAAGAATGGTACTGGAACTAGCTCCTATAAGGTTTGCCATCCAGCAGCTAATTGGAACGGTGAAGATGAGCTTCCCCTTTCTCAAGATGGAGGTCGAAAACGTCCTGAGAAAATCTCAAATAAAAAATCTATTAGTAAGAAATAAACTCTAATAATATGCCAGCTGTACAACCACAAAAACTCATCGATGCTATTCTCGATGCTATTGCTGAATCGGGCGAAGCCGGTCTTCTCATATCTGCAAAGCAAACACATCCAAGAAAGTTTACTGTTTCAGGTCCGTATGGCATAATTCAACTATGGGTGTATGCATGGACTCTAACTCCAGGGGGGCGACCTCAACTAATAAATGAATATCGTATTCAAATGACATCTGTTCGTTCTCCACTTAATCTCAATCCCGATGGCCCTACGGTACTAATTGGTTATGAGCCCAATTTGAACATGTTCGGTGGATTTGACCTTAATCTCCACAAGACGTTTACTACGGGATCGCCATCTGTTCAAATTAATCTCCAATCTATTCGCAAAGCTTTACAAGACGGTATCGCATTTCATCGCAAAGAGAATAATGATATTACCGTTGCAATCAGACCTGATCATTTTATGACATACGTTCGCAATGTTGACAGCCTACACAAGAACGCAAAGAACCGCCCAACATTCGAGTTATTAGCCAAAGCGTCCTCGTTACAGCCAATCACAGAAGCTGAGATAGAGGCATTGACAAAGCCACGGCTTCGTTTACTGCAAACAGTTAGCCGCAATGCCAGAGATGCCAACTTTCGACAGCAGGTTCTCGATGCTTACAGTCATCGTTGCGCTGTCACGCGCATGCAGTTGCGTTTGGTAGATGCCGCTCACATACTCCCGGTTTCCGTGACGAGTAGCATCGACGACGTAAGAAATGGAATCGCTTTATCACCAACCTATCACCGCGCCTTCGACTTAGGCCTCATTTATCTTGACCAAGACTATGTGATGCGGATTAATGCACAAAAAGAAATGCAATTAACTACGTTGAACCTGACATCTGGTATTGAACAATTTAAGTCCAGCCTCGGAAGAATACATCTACCTGCTGACAGAAGACAAAAGCCTCACAGTTCCTTCATAAAAAAAGCAAATAAATTCCGTGGTATACCTTCTTGATAAATGTATTGTCTTTGAAGCCACCCTACTAATTTCCAACTGATGTCTGCATCCAAACGCTCCGCAGTAATTCAGGGCAACCGCTGTCCACAATCAAAACCTGTCATTATCAAGCACATCTCATCGGAATAGTGCCACCTATGGGGCAGGCGTACACCTTTAATTATCCCCTGTGACATTTGGGACAAATTATTTCATTATTGTGTACGTGAAACTTTTCGCCACATTTGGTGCATGTTCTTATGAGTTCTACGATTACTTCATCCCTCACTGTGATGTGTTCACACAAACAGATCATGATTTTATTCAAAAATTGCATGCCAAACTGATCAGATGTGCTATTAGCATCTAAGGTGACGTGGACGATATTTTCTGAGTTAGCAATTTTTTTAGCTCCTTCTTGCAAGCCAAAAGGCTCAACAATAATTCCTCCTGATGCTCCTGTGTCTATAATTCGATATGCCAGACTCCCTAACTTTTCTTGGTTCTGTTTTGATGTAGTATATCTACGGCATTCAATTATAACAAAACCTTCGCCATTTTCGTTAATCCCCTTGGCATCGATTTCCCAGTTTGTACCTGAACGATGCCCATGTATTTTTTGTTTTCCCTTTACATTACTGAGTCCGAATTCTTCTTTAAATTGATTGAGCAAATAGACTGTTACTTCTTCATACTTTTCCCATCTTTTATTCATAGTTATTCTTTATTTTCACGCATAAAGATCAGTCGCCAGCATTTGCACCAAAGATCCCTTCCGGGAATTCCAGGAACATACATAATTTCAGCCAATGTCTGCTTCCAAAAGCCTTTCCGACGTAATTCAGGGCACCCGCAGTCCTCTATCAAATCCTGTCATTATCAAGAACAACTCATCGAAAATTGTACTGTACCACTTTAATTCCTCAAATAGGAAAACATCCCTAATAATTTCTTATTCAAATCTCCAACTCCTCGAACAACAGCAATGAAGGCTTTTGGACTACCATCGGGTTACCCTCTTGGTCGAGGAACTTTCCAATCCGCGGATCAATCTCCTTGAGTCGAATCCGTGCACACGTAGTCGGGGTTGGGGACTTGCGCCACAGTATCTTTCCGACTACCGGTACTCGCTTCTCGGTCACCGCTGCGAAGATGCCTGTGAGCACGTCGAACTCCGGTGTTAGCGGTTCGTTGAAAATGAGGAGCATGTGCTCTGTGTGGCCGTCGCCATCCAAGAACAAGTAGACGTTGTTGTCATCGAGAGCGAGCGCTCCTTTGTACTTGTACCCGAAGGACTCAAATCGCACCGGCTTGTCGGCAGTGCCGAACGTGATGTGGACATGGGACCGGATAACTGTGGGTTCTTCCGAGGTGCTCTTGTGGTAGCACTCATAGTGCCCTTCGTACTTGGCGTATCCATCGGCTGCTCCTTTTATCGGTTGGTGGACGTTCACCTTCTGTTCTGAATGCGTATCCATACCAAATGATCGTGGATTCCGAAAGCAAAGTACCGCAACGATCATCGTCGTAACAAACAGAAGTCCAACCATTGCGACTACTACGATTGAATGCATCTTAGGGGACACACTGAATAAGACAGCGAGAAGAACGGCCTCAGAGACGAGGATGACTAAGGAGAAAAAGCCCAAAGGCGTCTTTACAGCATTCAGCAAACGTGCTCGTGGTTCTTTCATTTCTTCGTCTAACATAATGTCAATAGTACGTATGAATACTAAGTAGTAACGCAAAATGATTCATATAAGAAGTCCCATTTTGACGACCTTATTAATAATGAGAATAAAGGCGGTGGAACCGCCGGGAGGTTGTCATGGGACAGACAATAAAACTGACAGATACT
>Ga0268285_1000543_pt1 | contig 21622 bp, 21 predicted proteins | sample saktaG_2_FD_190144 | JGI IMG/M metagenome (GOLD analysis project Ga0268285, IMG submission 190144) | Saline water microbial communities from Sakinaw Lake, British Columbia, Canada - sak_2013_06_06_120m | ecosystem: Environmental > Aquatic > Non-marine Saline and Alkaline > Saline ... | reverse complement strand
TGTAATATCACTTTTTTGCCTTTAACACCCTTCGCACGCTCTCCCGCCATAGCCTGACTTAAGAACCGCAGATGTTGTGGGCATTTTTCTCTTGACATACAAGGTAAGTTTATCTATATTTCCCATCCAATAAAGGGAATTCTTATCATTTAAGGCCGCTTTAAGTAGATTCGGAAACTTGGTATTCCTTTAGTTGCTACAGTACTTCCCTCCCAATATCCTTTTTTAACACGTTTCACTTCAAAGGTCACCCGACCATTGCTGTCCTTGAAGATGATAGACGAACCTTGACCAACCCACGCGCCGACATATGGGATACAGCGGGCCATACTTAAAGTCATTACTCGATAACAACCTTCAACGTGCTGATTCGGATCCATAAGTAAATTTACGTGACAGATAGGTTCCCCCCCTACACGACCAATGTCCCAAAAACCGCTTACTTTTTCAGAAGTGTCTCCTTCCGGGCACTCGTTACATTGACCATTATACCAGTAACCGCCGGCAGTCATACAGTCATTTTCATTATCACACAAACATAGATGCTCACAATCGCATTTTTCATCCTCTGCTTCTTTTTCTCTTTCCTTGCAATTATCCACTAATGAATCTTTTACTCTGCTCTTCTCCTTCGCCTCCCGTTTGGCGAGTTCTATTTTTAATTCTTTAATCCGGAGTTCCAATTCTTTGACTTTATTGTTCCTTTCTAAGTTCGCTTTATAACTTTCCGTTATTGTCTTATCGAGTTCTTTGTTCTTGATATGCTCTGTCTTTAGGATGTTAAAGTCGTCTTCAGTCAACTTCCACTCATTGGCAGATGTGGGCACTGGTGCTGCTTTCATTATCTGAGTTACAACTTCAAGAGCAATTTTCTTGGGATCTGCAAGACTTTCAACCGTTTCAAGAGCAATATTCAGAGTTGCATCATCCACCACATTAGCTATGCCTTGTGTATTATTAGCAAGTGATGATGACTTCGGAGGAGCCATAGCTTTGTAAGTATTTGTAATTTTGAGTGCTGAACCTATCGCCGAAACAAGACTCGGGGTGGTAAACAGATTACCATAGGTACCACCAGGGGCTTTAGGTGTTCCCACCAGGGATTTACCTGTATGGTATGCCTCGTATGTCGTATGAACTGTAAGGAATGACAATCTACAAAAACTCTTCAATAAATTTTTCCTGTGCCCATCCACAAGTTCTTTTTTATATTCTTTCAATTCAAGGCGCATGAGACGGTCAATCTCCATATCTCTTTTCAGAAAAAATATCTGAAGTTCAGCATCAACTATCTCTGACTGCGTGAAGTAGTATTGTTGTGTTTCCCGGCTTCTTGCCGTGAGAGGATGCTCTTTAAAGGTGAGCGGTGTATTCTCTAAATCAGAGTACTTTTTCCAGTCCCTATCAAAAACCTCATCTTTTATATTGCAGTCGTTATCCATAACATTTTCCAATGCGCTAACCGGAGATACCAATAAAACAAAGATGCCCAGAAATAAAAATGAAATTAAAAATAATCTCTTCCCTGCTTGGTGATTTACTCTTCCCATATAATTCAACTCCTTCATTCTTAAATTTTATTATTGCTTCTTTATAACATAAAGCCAAAAATTCATTACAAAGGGTGACAGGGGGCAGTCCTTTGTCACCTATTCAATAAAATAAAAAGCTATCAACTTTTTGTTAACAGATGGTAGCTTGGCGATCATAGCAAAAAAAGAAAACATAGAAACATACCAGAATGCCTTAGGCCCATGACTTTGCGCTCTACTCTTTAGAGTAGTTTACTTTTTTCAACCTTCTTAAATTTTTTTAATGTTTTTACTGCTTTTAGTGCTTTTACTTTAAATACGACATAGGTTTTAAAAATCCTTCTTTTTCTGAAAAATAATTTATAAAAAGAAAAAGCCCTTCAGCAAAATGCCAAAGGGCTTCGAATTGTCTGGCTCCCCCTATTGGACGCGTTCAGAACTTTTAAGGGAAATATTGCAATAGAAAATATCAGATTAATAAGTTAATTATTCATAATAGTAAGTAGTATCTAAGAATAAATATTTTAGAATATTTATAAAAGAAAATACTCTTCAACAAAAGCCAAATGGCTAATATTTATCAATAAATGAGGGAAGTTATTAAACGAGTTTCGCAACTTTTGTATAAGTAATGAAACTGAAAAAGTATATCGGGAGTTAAAAGAGAGAATCAATACTTGAAATTATTATTAATTATCAGACTCTTTACAAAAAGTTAGAAAAAGTTACAGAATTATTGAGCCAATACAACCGTTCTATGAGTCGCAAAGATAATTATTGGGATAATGCGGTGATGGAAAGTTTCTACCGGACTTTAAAAGTAGAACTGATCTATCCCAAAAAATATGAAAGGAGAATGGAGGCTAAAAGAGATATATTTGAATGTATAGAAATATTTTATAATAGAGAAAGATTACATTCTTTTCTCGGGTATTATAGTCCTGAGGAATACGAAAAAAAGACCACGTTCGCTTAACTGACTGTACGTTTTATAGGGGGAAGACCATCCTTTAAAATATCTCTTAAGGGTCTCCCATTATGTAATACTGTGTTCATACTTTTCTTCTCCTTTTTCCTTATATTATATTTCATTAAATACTCTTTCTATAATATCAAGGGCTTCGCATGCTTCTTTTTCAGACAAAATAAGCGGTGGATGTAGCACAATAATGCTGCTTTCCAATCTGGGAGAACTCTCCAATTCAGTTATAATCCCGGCTTCACGTAATTTAGAATACAGTTTATTTGCCATTTGATAATCTGCCTGGCGGGAATCACGATCTTGAACAATCTCAATGCCAATAAGAAGTCCCACACCACGTATATCTCCAATAAAGAAATACTTTCCCATCATTTTTTGTAGTCTTTTAATAATTATATTTCCTACTCTCGTGGCGTTATCAGGAAGTCTCTCGTTTTCTATGATATCCAGATTTGTTAGCGCCGAAGCACACATTAGAGGGTATGCAGAATGAGTATGCCCATGTAACGTAAGTTTATCCATTGCTTCTCCAACCTCAGAGGTCATCAGAACCGCTGAACCGGGTATATATCCACCCGTTAAAGCCTTTCCAACTACCATTATATCCGGATACACATCCCAATGCTGACATGCAAATAATGAACCTGTTCTACCAAAACCAGTAACCACTTCATCAAAGATTAGAAGGGCATCCAGTTCTCTGCATAGTTTTTTAAGAGCCTTTAAATACCCAGGTGGTGGAACAATTACACCACCTGCAGCCTGAATCGGTTCAGTAATTATTGCCGCAATATTATTGTATCCATCATTAATAATCCTCGTTTTAATAAAATTAATACAGAATAAATCGCATGAGGGATACTCCTTTTTGTAGTCACAACGGTAACAGTATGGCGGAGATATATGTATAAACCTACTTGGCAATAAGGACGCGATACTTGGATCAATTTGGATCGTTTCTGCTTTTCCGGTAGCTGCGGCAGAACCAGCTGTCGCTCCATGATACCCTCGCCAAAAAGAGACAATCGCACCTCCGCCTTTACAGTATTTTGCTGCCTTTAGTGCAAATTCATTTGCATCAGAACCAGTAACTCCAAATAGAACCTTTTTGTAATTACCGCCGCTCAACGAGAGCAAACGTTTAGCTAAAGTAATACGCTCTCTAGTAGCAAACTGTGCTGATACTGATACTAATGTTGATAATTGTTTAATTATTCCTTTAATTAATTTTGGATGATTGTGTCCAAGGCTACACGCTGAATATTGGGCCGAAAAATCGTAGTATTTCTTTCCATTAATATCATATAGGAACACTCCTTCCCCACCTGAAATAACTAAAGGATCGCGTGCATACACTTGAGACACAATCTGGCTATCCCGAATCAGATAATCTTGCATAAGCATTACTTTCCTCCTAAAATTCCTTTAGCACATCCTCAAACCTGGAAAGAGCTTCATCTAGAGTGCCCTGGTCATGTGCTGCTGAGACCGTAAAATCAGTATGAAAGTACAGTCCATGCCGAATACATGATGTAAAAAATTTTTTAGTAAGTAGTTTGTTTACTCGTTTAAGATCGCTATAAGTCTCAAGAGGTTCGTTTGTACCAATATAGATATAAAAACCTGCCCCTAGTCCCTGAACTACAGCAGGAAATCCATAAGAATTGAAGAGCTTGTGCAATTCTTTATAGAATTTTTCAGCTCGAGGCAAATATTCCTCATAGAATCCCGCCCTGCATAGAATATCCATAACAGCATTACCCGCAGCTAGACCAAGCTGATTTCCAGAAAAAGTACCTCCAGCAATAACAGGATTCACAGGATCCATGATCTTGCTCATGATCTTCTTTTTCCCAACAACGATTCCCATAGGTACATCATTAGTAAGCGCTTTCCCCAAGGTACAGATATCTGGTGTAACTCCATAATATCCATGACCACAGGAAATTCCTGTTTTGAAACCAGATAGTACCTCATCAAATATTAGTACTACGTTATACTTATCCGCCAACATATGTACCTGCTGCAGATATTTTGATGTGGTCAGGAAACATCCGTTATTGTAATCAATAACACACATGATAATCCCACCAATCTCGTCACCCTGCTCCTTTAATATTCTTTCCATGATTTCAATATTATTCCAGGGGATGGGAATAACAACCTGATCTACAATGTCTGGTACGCCAGCAGTTCTGCCGATTGTCCTTGATATCCGGTTACCATCATTCTCATAATCCACTTTACTAACTAGATTATTAGCGAGTAAATAATCGTTTGTACCATGAAAATGTCCATCGATTCTAATGATCTTATCCTTTCCTGTATATCCACGGGCAAGTCTCAGAGCTAGTAGAGTACCCTCGCTGCCTGAATTTACAAATCGGATCTCCTCAGCTGCAGGAACTTCCCGACATACCTTTTCCGCAAAAATAACTGTTTCCGGAGAATCCATCCCAGCAAAAAACCCTTTTTCAAGGGCATGAATAAGAGCTTGCTTTATCTCAGGACGATTATGTCCTAACAGCACCGCACCATGGCACATGAAAAAATCGATATACTCCTTACCGGCCAGGTCGGTAAACCTAGCTCCATCCGCTTTCGCTGCGTACATGGGGATACCAGTAAAGTGATTTGCTCTAAAGCTGGAAGACATCCCTCCTGTTATAAACACAGATGCTTCACGTTGCCATTCATTTAAAGTTTTTTTAGTCATTTTTCATTCCTCCTAATTCATTATTTTATTGCTCCCGCACTCATGCCCTGAACCATATATTTCTGGACAATGAACGCAAAGATTAGTACAGGAATAGTAATCACCGAACCAACTGCGGCAATCTGTCCCCAGAATGTTCCTTGCGGCGTCATCAATCCCGGAAGCGCTACTGGTAATGTTGCGGTTTTATACCCTGTAAGAATAAATGCCATGAGAAACTCATTCCATGAATTGATAACACAAAATATCGATGTCGCTGCAATCCCGTGAGCAGCCAAAGGAATTGCTATTCGGAAGAAACTTCCAAACCAGGAACATCCATCCACTCTTGCTGATTCGTCTATCTCCTTTGGAATAGTATCAAAAAAACCTTTCATCATCCAAACAACAAAAGCAATATTGAAAGCTGAATGCGCTAAAATGATTCCCAAGAAACTATTCAGTAACTTGAGATCGGCCATGATGAAATAGAGTGGCAGTGACAGAACAATTACCGGCGTAAACCGTGTTCCAAGTAAATAAAAGAATAATATCTTGTCTCCTTTCATACAAAATCTAGAGAATGCATAGGCTGATGGTAAGCCGACAGTTAGAGAGATAGACGTAACAAAAAAAGCAACAATTATACTATTCAGTAAGTTTTTATTGAAATTTTTCTCTATAAATACCATTCTATAGTTTTCCATTGTCGGTTTGAATATAAGCTTTGGTGGAATGGAAAATGCCTCGACTCGGGTTTTAAATGATGTTGATATAAGCCAGAAGTAAGGAATCAGATATATAAATATAAATAGTATAAAGATGATCAGAACTGTTCTTCTTATTGCTAAAGCTTTTTTAGTCATTGCTCTGTTTCCTTATAATAAAATTCCAGTACAAAATCCCAAAAATCAGCATAATAATAAAAAGCACAACACAAAGCGCAGCAGCATAGCTAAAATTATAATTTACGAAAGCTTCTCTATAAGTAAACAGATCAATCACTTCGGTACTGTTGCCCGGACCACCTCCAGTCAGGATAAAAGCTTTATCAAACACCTTACACGCCTCTACACCCCGCAGAATGATGGAGGCAGCAATAACTGGTCTGATGAGCGGAATTGTAATTCTGAAAAAGATTTGGGACCTATTTGCTCCGTCGATAAGAGCAGCTTCATAGGGCTCAATCGGCGCAGCTTTTAATGCAGCAAGAATCATTAGTGCCATAAATGGGGTCCATTCCCAAATATCAGTTAGAATAAGAACTAAAAGAGCCGATCCTCCTGCACTTAATGGTGTTTTGGAAAGATTTAGATGAAATAAATCAACAAGAAACGAGTACAAACCAAACTGTGGATTAAGAATGAAACTATACATAAGCCCGACAACCAAGGGAGCAACCATCATGGGTATCATTATCAGTGATGCAAGCAATCGATTCAGGGCACCACTATAGTAGTTCAGCATAAGAGCAATAACTACTCCCAACACAAGTTGTATAAATGTTGAAGTAATGACAAACTTTGCTGTGACCCACATAGAATTCCAAAATTCATGATCAGATAAAATCATTTTATAGTTTTCCAGACCAACAAATATATCCCTACTTCCTGCTCTAGTTAAACTAAAATCATAAAAACTAATTCTGATGTTGTAGATCAGCGGAACCATAGTTATTAGTGTTAATAAAACAATTGCCGGCATATGAAACATAAGTGCTGTTTTTTGTTTGTAATCTACTTTTAAACTCACAATATTCTCCTAGTTACAATCAACTGGCTGACCAATCTGGTCAGCCAGTTTTTAGTGACACTCCCCCAGCAGGAGCTGGGGGCTTCTTTTAACTACAAGCGAAAAACGAGCTTGAGCCCTTCGTGCTGCCGCTACATCTCCAGACAGGAGTCTGGAGTTTTATGCGGCCCAATAACATTTCAAATTATACTATTGGTAAGTAACAGGCAATTTCCCTTTCAATATATCATTGTATTTCTTCTGTAAATTTGAAAGAGCTTGTGCCGAGGTCTGTTCTCCGCTTATAACCATGGAGAGTTCCAGCATCATTTCGTTGTTCATGATATTCCATTCCGGGAGACGTGGGCGTGTTGAACTTATCTCATAAGCATCTAGACTTGCTTTCCAATACGGCAATTTCTCACTGAGTTCTGGGTCATTATACACAGATGTAAGACATGGAAATCCTCCCTCGAGAGCAATTGCTTTCTGAACTTTATAGGTATTGACCCATTGAAGAAACAACCAAGCTGCCTCAGCATTAGGTGCATCAACGGGAATAAAATAGGTCCATGCACCAAAGTGGGCAACGGGTACTTCACGCTTAGGTATTAAGGCATATCCGACTTTCCCTACCACCTTTGAAGTTTCAGGATCCTCTATAGAAGGAGCACAATCATTCCATTGAATTTCCATTGCAACAATGCCTTGCTGCATTTGTGTAGTTAACTCATCCCATGTATTATTAGATACTCCTGGAGGACAGAATTCCACAAGATCTTTGAAATATGTAAGAGCTTCAACATTTTTTGGATTATTGATGACTAGATTACCCTCCTCATCAAATATGCCGCCACCAAAAGACCATGCATAATTAAGCCATTCACAGGTCATAGCGTCATGTCGTTTTCCTGCAATACTTGTACCATAAAAACTATGCTTAAGGGTTTCTCCCATTAGATTATCACCCGGTTTCCTGGTAAAAAATTCAGCCAAATCGCGATACTGAATCCAGTTTACCGGTACCTTTAGCTCATAACCGTACTTTGCTTTAAAAGCGGCTTTTTCTTCAGGGTTTTCAAAGATATCCTTTCTATAAAACATGATCATTATACACGAATTTGATGGAATACCGTAACTCACACCTTTCCACTCCCCTGAAGCGGACACCATTCCCGAAATCAAATCACTTTTGTCAAAATCTTCAAGTTTAAGATCTTTCCGATTTAAAAAAGGATCCAACGGCTGCAGATATCCATTCTCCACTAGCTGCCCCAGGAATTGATAAGGTATTGAAATGATATCATACGCACCAGTGCCGCTTTCTAAGGCCAGGATTTCCTTACCAACCACGTTGTCCATAGGTCCAATTTCAAGCTCAACTTTTATTCCTGTTATTTCCTCAAACTTTGGTATTTGTTTTTGCATCGCCAAGGTGGGATTCTGTTGCTCAGCAATAACCCGTATAGTAACTCCTGCATATTTTTGTTCTGCTGCTACCAGCAGTGTTGCTGTCATAAGCAGACAGAACACCACTATCACTAATAATACTTTTCTCATAATAAATTCCTCCTTTAAAGGTATAATAATTTTCCTTTAATAGTATCAATATATCTTCCGATATATCTTTTTCGTAGAGTATCGTATAAGCAAGACCTCCTTTCTTACAAACTCATTCAGTGTTAGCGAAACTCCCCCAGCAGGATCTTGAGATATCTTAAACCTATGACAATAGTAATTGCAGTTGCCCTTTATCTTCTTTTCCTTGATGCTTTACGTAGGGGAGGTTTCCCTTTTCATTCAAGTCTATACACGATACACAGTATCCTATAGACCAGATGCCGCCTTTCCTTGCATAGGTTTTTTGCATAAAAGGAAATTTCGCTTTCAGTTTTTTGCCGACTGTGTTTTGATATACTGAATTGCATCGGCAACTGCAATTCTTGGAGGTATCACGACTACCATGTGAATATGAGCCTCTTGTACATTAAGCTTTACTACCTCGATATCGGGATAAAATTTTGGGATATACGGGAGTATTTTCTCCGTATATTCCTTTACTCCTTTTGCACAGATTTTTCTCCGATATCTCGGTAAAAAAATATTCTTTTTTATTTACACAGCACCATATGTTGTTACAATTTCTTAATTTCCCTGTCCTAATCATTGTAAACATATAAATTAAAAAGCTGCTTCCTGGTCAACTATTATGGTTACGTCATTATGAAGTTGAAGGACAGTTGCCGGTACCTTAGTAGTAATAGGACTATTTATTGTTTTTTCAATAACCCGAGCTTTTCTTTTGCCGTAAGCCAGCAGAATAATTTTTCTTGCCCGCATAATCGTCCCTATCCCCATAGTGATGGCTTGTTTGGGCACTTTCTGAGCGGTATTAAAAAAACGAGAATTCGCTCGAATCGTTTTGGCAGTTAAGTTTACTAAATGAGTTTTAGTATTTAAATTGATATCCGGTTCATTAAAACCTATATGGCCATTATTGCCAATCCCTAAAACTTGTAAATCAATCCCTCCGCTTTTTTTAATTAAAGCTTCGTATTGCGCACATTCTTTATCTATATTTTCTGAAATTCCATTTAATAAATGTATATTTTCTTTTTTAATGTTAACATGTTTAAAAAAATTATTCCACATAAAAAAATAATAACTCTGCGGATGTTCTGGAGGTAAGCCATAATATTCATCTAAATTAAAAGTAATCACTTCTGAAAAATCCACTTTATCCTCCTGATTTAAATTAATTAATTCTTTATACATGCACTCAGGTGTACTACCTGTAGCTAACCCTAAAACCGATTTTCTTTTATTTGTAATTTGTTCAGCAATTAGTTGGGCAGCTTGGTAACTCATCTCATTATAATCTTTCACTACTATAATATTCATATCCTTTTTCTCCTGTAAACTACCTTTCCGGCTACCATAGTTAGTTCGGTTTCTAATAATTCCGGAGAAGTCAAAACCGCTCCTACCACACCCGGCTCCCGATGGTGCAATCATCTCATTGCATTAAAATTAGTACACTTTAAAATTAACAAATTAACTTAGCCAAAGATCAATTGGTTTAGGTGCATTTGATCTAAATGGTAATTTTATTTTCTTACCTTCTCCGGCAGATGCATAGGCTGCATATACCATCTCTAATACAGCTTTCCCATCTTCTCCGGTAAAAAGTGGTCTCTTGTTATTTTTAATACAATCAATAAAATGTGCAAACATTTGTGGGAAACCACTCTGCCATTCCTCCTCAAATATGGGATAAGACCATCCAAGAGATATAGGAGCCTTTTCAGAAACATATTCAAAACCAATCTCGCTATATGTTCTAAGAGAAGAACTCATATCTGCAAAACTAATTCCTTTTAACCCATATACTTCAGCCCTATCATTATATCCACCCTTCCTTGCCCAGCTAACTTCTGAGATCCCTGTTACACCACCCTTAAATTTTATTATAGTTATTGCGTTATCCTCGCCCTTTGTCTTATCCTTATGCATATAAGTTCCCATCTCGGAATAAATATTCTCAACTTCTGCATTATCTGTAAACCACCTTAAAAAGCCAAAAGTGTGACACCCCATATCCATAACCACTCCCCCTCCTGTTTTTTCAACATCCCAAAACCATGCAGAATGAGGGCCATCATGTTTTTGTGAGTGTTTTATAGAATAAATTTTCCCTAGCGATCCAGATTGGCAAAGCTCCTTTAATTTTACATACTTAGGAGCAAAACAATATTGTTCAACATACATTAATTTTACCCCAGCTTCTTTACAGGCATTGATCATTAAATCTGTATCCCTTAAATTATTAGACAATGGCTTTTCACATATAATATGTTTACCTGCAGCTGCACAATCCAATGTCATTTGAAGATGTAAATTATTTGGAACCCCTAAACATACTACATCTATTTCATCCATTTCTAACATTTTTCTATAGTCTAAAAAAGAATAAGGTATTTCATATTTCTTTGTTAATTTTTTAAGGCTCTCTTCATCTATAGAGGAACAAGCAATTACCTCAGCATCAGATACCGATTTTAAACTACGAACATGTATACCTGATATAAAACCTGAACCTATAATTCCAACTCTTATTTTTTTATTTAAAGATGTCATTTAAAATGTTCCTTTCTTATTAATATTCATTATATCTATACTCAAAGCAGTTCATCTACATTTTCTTTTATTTTAACTATGGCATTCAGGATATCATTCATATCTTCCTTTTCTGCTAATAGAACTGAGTGGTGGAATGTTATACTTTCGTTTCTATAAGCATTCTCGCAGACAGGCAATGAAAATCTTGAAGGATTGATTTTCTTAAAATACTCTGGATTTGTGTTGTATCTTTTTTTAGTAAGTGGTCTATAAAGTTGACAGTTATTTAATGGTTCGTAACAAGGTTGGATATCTAGACCAAGCTCTGCAGATAATGCTTTTCTAAATTTACTTACATGAAGATTCTTAAAATATTTTTTTTCATATCGAAATGCGAAATTAAAATATGCTTGTATCTGAGTTTCTTTCTCCCTCCGCATAGGGATAATGCCATCAATTTCCTTAAATTTTTTATTTAAATAAGTAGCATTTTCATCTTTCTTCTTTAGTTGTTCATCTAATCTTTGTAACTGACACAAAAGTATAGCTGCCTGAAATTCAGTAATTCTATAATTGCCAGAATGTATAAAATTCCCTTCTTCTTTATAATAACCCTTCCCTTTCTCTTCTTCTTTTATATTACTATTTAATGAAACAGGTCTTCTTCCACAATTTCTGAGAGCATCAAGCTTCTCAGCTAAATCTTTTTTATTAGTAGTCAAAGCCCCTCCTTCACCTGATGTTAGTCCTTTTGACTGCTGAAATGAAAAAGAACCTATATCTCCAAAGGAGCCTGGCTTCTTACCATTAATAACAGTACCATGCTGATGGGCAGCATCTTCAATAAGATAAAGGTTGTTTTCTTTAGCTATTTTAATTATTTCATTAATTTTTGGGTTCGAACCATAAAGATGAACAATTATTATAGCTTTTGTTTTTGAAGTAATAGCCTCTTTTATTTTTGCAGGATCAATGCACCAGCTATCCTCCTCAACATCAACCAAAACAGGGATTGCATTTACATCAACACAGCAAGATGCCGTAGCTTGCCAGGTAAGACCGGGAAGAATAACTTCATCTCCATAACCAATACCTAAAGCTTCAAGAGCCATTTGAAGAGTAACCGTTCCGTTGGCAGCACATACTGCATATTTAGTTCCTATATAATCTGCAAATTTCCTTCTAAACTCTTTCTCTTTTGGACCATTATAAGACCACACACCTGAACTTGTAACTTCACTTATTAGTTCCAGTTCTTCTTTTCCTACAATAGGCCATCCTGGCCAAGTTTTTTTCCTTATACTTTTCCCTCCGTTAATAGCAAGCTTACCCATAATATTATCCTTCTTTCTTTAAATTTAATATTTTAAAACAATCATTTGTTAATGTGGCATACACCAATATTTAAATCTTCCATTGTTTTGGATAGAAGAGTAACACCACTTCTGCAATTATATACTCTTATTAAAACCCTTATTGCTTTTATGCTGATATCATATCCATTTATTTCATCAGCAAGTATATATGTCCTAACCATTTACTTTCCCTCCCTTGCCTTCCTAATTTATACCGAAATAGTTAGAGCCTGTACTACAAATAGTTTTTATACCATTTCTATTTCTATTCCTTGCAGCAAAGTTAATTTTTCTATCAATTCAGAATTTTTTTAAAAGATAACTTTTCCCAATCGTCTTTCTTTAGCTCATGAGCAATACCATACAATAATCCATGTTCAGCGGAATAATTGGGCAATTGTCTCAAAGTTTCCTCAATAGCATCATTTGGAATGGTATTTAATGGAATATTACAATACTCCATTGCACGTTTCAAAGATACAATATCCTGCCCCTGGATAGTAGCCATGATTAAAATACCAGGGCAAACTAGATTCGCATGAGGTTTTCCTGATCCAACTAAGTTTTCCGCCAAATAAGCAAAGTAATGCTCACTACCTTCTTCGGGTCGGGCATGTCCTATTTGATTCAACATTTGGGTTTCCAAAATTATACAATCCAATAACTGCTTCAGACCTTCCCGCTCACCCCTACCAGCTGCTTCAGCACAATCAATCGCTCCTTCTAGAATAGATGCGGCCATATGATCAATGTAGGGAATAAATTTTGTTTCAGGGGTATTTTTCCCTTTTTCTTCGGCAAACTTCCAATCCCAACGCCCCGTTGCAATAGACAGAAGATCGCATATAGCTGCTGCACGAATAAAGGAAGGAGCCTGGGCTATTACTTCAAAATCAATCACAAGTTCATCTACAATCTTTGTAGGCATATATTCCACACAACCGTCTACACGAATAGCTGAAGACCATGCTGTAATCGCATCAACTGAAAGTGCAGTTGGAAGGCAGACCACTTCCAAACCTTGTTTCACAGCCATATACTTAGCTGCATCCGCTACTAACCCACCACCAACAGCATAGATTACTTCTCCCTTGAAATTTTCCATCAAACTGTCCCAGTAATCGGCCACCGCCATTTTGACATTAGTTCGCCAAACAATTGGGAGATTCAATTTACATTTTACGGCTTCCCATGCTGGTCCACTAGTCACTAATGCCACAGGCCGTTTTTCCTCAATTGCCTCATAGGGCATAATCTTTTGCACTGGTACAGGCCATCTCCTTCGACCATACATATTTTTTAACCTTCCTTATTTTATCTACTTATTAACACCAATCAGGAAATCACACATGAGGTTCCTCCTCATACGACTCTTCAGTAATACATTAGAATAGGACACTTCATATTTGCCTTCCAATCTTTGTCTTGCCTCTTCTTTTAGGAAACGGCTATAATTCTAAATCTTCTTTATAACCTTTTTTTCTGGCTTCATACATAATTTTTTTTGTCGGAAAAATACGCGATGAACCTTCACCAGTGATAAATATCCTTTCTTTTTTTACTTCTTTCTCATAGGATAATATTTTTTCTATATCAAGACGCTTAACTATTTCGCCTGTCTCTAACATCTCTTTGATCAAAAAATAATTATTATATTTATTGTCCTGTAAATTCATCTCTAATCTCCTACTATTAAATAGCTTGTTGTTCACTTTTTATAAATTCTAATTCACTATAGTTTGGAATTTCGCCTATGAGCGGTTTAATATATTTGATATATTCATCAGTTACGAAGTTCCCTTGGTTATTTATATATTTACTATCCATTAGCTTGGTGTTTAATGCAACTTCCTCAAGGGAAACGGTTTTTAATTCAACTTGGTAGGGAGACGAACTGATTCGATTGATTGAAACCATAACATCCGAGATTCCTTCTTCTGCTAATTGTATAGCCTTAACTCCACAATCATAGGCCTCTTGAAGGTCAACCTTGCTCGCTCTATCTATAGCACACATAGAAAGAGATTCGGTTATTTGGAATTCTCCTCGATATTTTGTCTCCAGGTTGATTGTTTTATGTAAATTTAATGCTGCGCTTCCTCCACCCATTGCCCCAAATTCAATATTGCGAGAATCGTCCGGCACCTGAATATCTGCTACGAGAGTCCCGTCTTCCCAACGGATACCTTCACCGCATATTATAAAGACCCATCCGATTTTTCTAATACATTCTTTAACATCTGAAATAAATCTTTCTTTGGACAAAGGTCTCTCAGGCATGTAAATAAGATGAGGAGCATCGGATTCATTTTTTTTAGCCAGTGCCGCTGATGCTGCCAGCCATCCAGTATCTCTGCCTACAGTTTGTAAAATAACATACTTATCCACGCTTTGCATATCCCGGGCAAGTCTGCCTGCTTGTTGAACTGAAAGGCACACATATCTCGCTGCAGAGGCAAAGCCCGGAGCATGGTCAGTCCCGCAAAGATCATTGTCTACTGTCTTGGGAATCCCAATTCCGCTGAGTTTATAATTATTTTTTTTACAGTATTCCTCTATCTGCCAAATGGTTGCCATTGAACCATTGCCGCCAATAAGAAAAAAATAACGGATGTTGTATTTCTTAAGTTGTCTCATGATAAGAGGAAAATCTTCCTGTTTTAATATATATCTGCATGAGCCTAAAGCGGATGAAGGCGTTTGCCGTAATGTTTTAATTACTCGATGATCTTCTTTTCCCAAATCAACGATCTCGTCTTTCATAAATCCTATAATCCCATCCCTCATACCAAGAATGTTTTTGATATTTTTTGATTTAAGACCTTCTTGAATAAGACCACAAAGACTTGAATTAATCACTGAGGTAGGTCCGCCAAATTGCCCAATAATCGCGTTTCCTTTCATAAGTCGCTCCAATAGATTAAAATAAATTTATATTTAACTCATCATAAAGGTATTTACTACTTAACAACCATAAGCCCTCTTCTTTTTAAAGGTTCAAGCACCTTTACTGCTGCACCAATTAAAACTCCGTCCTCTCCTAACTTAGAAAATTCCATCTTGGGAACAAAGGGGATTATTTTTCTGATGTTCGTCTTCATTTCCTCTAAAAATCTTGGTGGTAAAATTGAAATTCCTCCTCCAATTATCACTAATTCCGGATCGAGTACACAGGATATATTTCCAATACCGTAAGCAAGAAATTTTAATGCTTCTTTTACTATTCCCAGGGCAACATTATCTCCCTCAGCAGCCATCTTAAAGGCATCCGTAACTCTAATGTTCTTACCTGTCTTTTCTTTCGTCTTCTCTACAATAATTTTATAGCTGGCTAATTTTTCTAAACAACCGTAATCTCTACTATTTTTAGGGGCATACTTGGGATCAATTAATAGATACCCTGCCTCACCGGCGGCGTTATTAGCTCCTTTATAAAGTTTTCTATTAATTATAATGCCCGCACCTATTCCAGTCCTTTCTCCCACAAAGACAAAGTTGTTAATTTTTTGGGCTAACCCCTTGTTTTTCTCACCTAAAGCCATCAGATTAACATCGTTCTCAAGAACGATTGGTATTCCAATTTCTTTTAATGTTAAATCATCCAAAAATATTTCCCAATTCAAATAAGGAGCTACAGTTACTTTTTTTGATTTAATGTCTATAATTCCGGGTACACCAATACATATACTCAATATTTTTTCTTTTGGAATATTTATCTCTTTTATAAAATCTTTTAATATAACACTAAGTGAATTTTTTAATTTTTGACTATTTAAAGATTCTATTTTCGGTCCAAACTTCTCTTTAATAATATTGTAAGATAAATCCACCAAGGCTATTCTTATTCCATTTTCTCCTCCCAAGTCCACTGCAATCATATAAGCTGCTTTCGAATTTATTTTTAATAATATTGGTTTTTTCCCACCTGTAGAATCCCCCTTTCCAATTTCCTGAACTATATCTCTCTCAATTAAATCCTTTACAATAGCTGAGACAGTGGGAGGGGTTAACCCTACTATCTTACAAATATCTGCTCTTGAAATTGAACCATTTTTCTCAATAGTTCTTAAAACTAAACCTTTATTTATATTTCTTATTTCCATTTATTTTTTCCCTTTTTATTTTTTTTTGATAGAAAGCAGGTTCTCTTTATAATGCTTTTTATAATGCTTTTTATTAATTTTGTTCTTAAATATCCTTTCTTAATAACCTTCACTAACTATGTATATAATAAAATATTTCTCGTCTGGTGTCAAATTTATTTATAAAATTTTTCTTCTGACTACCCCACTAAAGTTTACACTAACAGAAAATAAGAGTATTCAGGATAAAAAGAGAGTATATTAGAGGTAATAAGAGTAAAAGCAGTGATATTTCAGGAACTGAGAAAAATAATCATCAATATAAGCGTGTTTTAAGCGCCTGTTTTAAGTTGGCTGGTATGAATCATCGCATTTTTTAAATTCGTCTTATATACGCAGTTTTAGAAGGTTTTTCAAAAATGCTAAAACCCTTATGTTTTAATGGTTTTATTGATTTCTTGCAAAATCTACGCGTAAATCATTGATTGTTTTCTTAATTTCTTTGATTTCAGCAGTAATATTCTGGGAAAATTCCTTTTGATTTTTGATTATTTCGGTAATAAAGAATTCCAATTTGTATACCAGATAGATAGAAAGCACCAGGGGAAAGCCATTATTTACTATTAATTTAAGCACATATTCAATATCCAATTAATTCTTTTCCTTTCCAAAAGCGTTTTGATCCAGGCCTCATATCGAGATGTAAGAAATCCTTCTTTTCGTAATATCCAATACCCTTAAATCCTATTTCCTGAGTAATAGTGAGAAGATCAGAAAGCAAGAAATCTTTTACGTGAATGTCTATCGCCATACCCAGGAGATGGTAAGAACCGGGAACTCCCCCTACTCTTTTATTTTCTTCCTTACACCGGTATCCGGAATTGATATATATTGGCCTATTTATAACCATTCTTAAATGATTTAACCTGGCAAAAAGGTCCGGAGACAGCATAAACCGCTTACAGCAGGGACATTCAAACTCATATAAAGAAAAATATTCAGTTAATTCTATATCATTAATTTTACCCATTAATTATTTATATTTTAAGGTCCTGCCATTCCTTACTACATCAGGCATAGCCTTATATATAATTTCGTTCACCTCCGGGACAGCAGCTTTCATCAGATCCTTTACATAGGAAATCTCACCCTCTTTTAATTCAACTTTTTGTTTCCCTAGTATTTCAATTAATTTTACCCAGGCCACTTTCCATTTTTCCTCACCATTCCCTATGCCCAGTTCTTCTTCAGCCCAAAGCATAGCGGAAAGTATTGCCTCTTTTATTTTATCTGTCCTATCCTGACCAAATTTGTTTATCATAAATTTGGAGAGCAGACCAACCAGAAAAACAAGAGTGAAATCTAATAGATATTTCGTGATAAATACTTCTAACATTTATTGCTCCTTTCTACTTCCCAGGGAAGGTCCGCGGCCCTTCCAAGGAGAAATATTACAATATATTAAAGTTATACATCCATAACATCAGTAGACTTGTAATCAAGGATCCGGGCATTTACTTTAGCTACTAAGTCATTACCGTTATTATGGAAGACGTTCTTGGCGATAATAGTATCCATAACTCCTTCAATAGCTACATCTTGTGCTGCAAAGTCCACATAGTCTCCATCATCTAAATTTTTGGGATTGTCCAAAGTGAGGTTGATAGTTTTTGCAGCACTATCCCTGAATTGCAGATAGAGTCTTTTGTAACTGGTTACATCCCCTAATTCGGTAGCCATTATTTTTTTCACCTCCTTTTTAAGGATTTACCATCTGGTAAATCTGTTATCGGTTTTTAGTTTTAGTTATTAGCCGTTCCTTTGCTTTTACGTCCCCCCTTCCCTGCTAACGGCTATTTACTATCCACAACGACTAATTTGCTATTCAGTAAGTTGGGATTCTTTTCCAAGTCTGATTTCATCTACAGTGTACTTCTGCAAACCCACTAAAGCGGTAGCTGTATCATAGGCATCCTGATCTAAGGCAGTTGATTTAACCTTGGCAAAGGTCTTGCTGTTGATGATAGGTGCTCCGGTACCCGGATTGGTACCTACTACCAGTCTGAACTGTAGGGATGAATCACGGGGAACAGTTATTACTGTGGCCATTTATTTTTCACCTCCTTTTTTATGGATTTTAAACCAAGTAAAACCAAGAAGTATATGAATATATTATCATATTTCCATATATAAGTCAATATTAGAGCATTATCAGCTTTTTTAATTCATAAAGGTTCTTCTTTCTTTGTTTATCTTTGAATTGCTCATTATATTATAAAACTAAAAAGGAATCCTTCCCAATACAAGAAGCACCCCCTTGACTTCCCTATATATAAAATTACTATTTGTAGAATTAATAAAAATAGTTATAATAAGCATAAGAATCTATAAAGATATACCACAAGGAAAATTAGTGGTTACTTTTCGATACTTCACCTGGAGTCGTGCATAAACGAAGTAGTTCGCAAAACATACCAAAGGGGGGCAAAAATTATGAATAAATCAAAAGAAAAGCTCTTGCAAATGAACAAAAAAGTTTTGATCACCTACGCTACGAAGTCCGGGTCAACAGGTGAGATAGCAGAGGTCATCGGAAAAGAGCTTGGCAAATGTGGTGCAGAGGTGAATGTACAACCAGTCACAGATGTAGATGACATTAACTTATATGATGCAGTGATCGTAGGTAGTCCCATTTTCTACGGGAAGGTGTTGTCAGGGGTTAGAAAGTTTCTGGCGAGGCATGCAGAAAGTTTGGCTCAAAAGCGAGTTGTTTATTTTCTCGCAGGTATGGAGATGCATCAGATTGCTAATGAACCTCTTCCAGTGCCAGTTTTTCTTGATCCAGGATTTGAGGATCAGCCAAGGCCAAAGAGTGAAATGGGTTTTTGGGAAAAGATGCATGCAGTATCTGCCTTTCTAAGTCCACTTATGAAAAAGGCACCGAAAGTCAAAGCCATTGGAGTCGGCTGCTTTAAAGGGAAATTAGACTTCGGGACATTGAGCGGATTTGGTTGGTTGATAATGAAGCTGATAGTGAAGTTCAGGAGGGAGATCAATGAGGGAGATTTTCGTAACTGGGAAGCCATTAGAAATTGGTCTGCTAACATGTGTTTGGAGTTGCTAAGCGAAATCGAAAATAAAAAGCAATCTTAAAAGTGGTTAATATGCCCCTTCGTTCGCACTATAGTCTAACAGCGGATAAAAGGGAAATCAAAGTTTTCCCCAAATCCCGACTTCGTCGGGACTTCGCATAGCCCGATTCCGTTAGGCGAAACAGCGGCAAAAAAACAAAGGAGGTAATAGATTATGGAACGCTTGACTTGGAAGATAAGGATTTCAGTGCTATGGCTCTTTATGGCAGTGGCTATGGCGGCCCACAGTGCGTTGTCCTTTATGGAGCGGGACGTTGTGGAGCAAATGTGGGAGATGCAGATGGGCATGGGGATGCTCGTATTTACGGCGCTCTTCTGGCTGGTTCCCTTGATCATGGCCGCACTGTCCCTGACTCTAAAGGACTCTGCAAACCGTTGGGCGAATATCGTTCTGGGGATTGTCTTTACGCTGCTCAACATCGGGCACCTAGTTGAGCATTTGACCCCTCCAGTGGTTCACCAGATAATGATTTTGGCTTCAACGGTTGTAGTCACAGCGCTGATCGCGTGGTATGCATGGAAGTGGCCTAAACAGGAAGAATGAGGCCAATTTAAAAGATGTAGCGGACAAGTGAGCCGCAGGTTTCGGCTAATAGGATGCCGCCGCATCGCCTAACACGGGTTTTGCGGCTCACTTCGTTTGCCCAAATGCTTCGCACTTCGCAAAGCCCGACCACGTTATATGAAATTGCCCGTATTTCAAGGGGAAAAATAAAAAAGGAAGCAGAATATGGACAAATTTAGACGCCGAATCTATCAAAGTCTCGGTGAAATAATAGCTGACATACGTGCCGTCATGTCTCGGCGTAGGGAGATACGGCCCCTGATGCAAGGAAAAACTATTGACCCAATATTTCGAGAGCGCTTGATGCTGACCGTTACCGCGGTAAATGGATGTCGATACTGTTCATACGCCCACGCACGGACGGCCCTAGTAGAAGGTGTTTCGAAGGAAGAAATCGAGGCACTGGGAAAAGGCATGTTCACTGGAATCCCCGTCGAGGAGATACCAGCGTTACTGTATGCACAGCACTGGGCCGAGACAAACGGGCAACCTGACCTAGCGGCCAAGAAAAGGATGGTGGAACAGTATGGGACCAGTACCACAAACAATATAGAACTCTTACTACGATTGATTTGCATCGGAAACCTATGGGGAAACACGCTGGATTACATTCTTTACCGACTGTCGTTTGGACGATGGGGGGGACCGGACAAGTAGCCCACGATAGGGTGCCGAAGAGCGCGGTAGCCTTTACCCTTACCAGCCCCAAGGCGAGAGGGTACCTATCAATAATGTCGAGGCAGCTCCTCTACCCCATCACCCACACAAAATAGCTAATAGCCGTAATATTCCAGACAAAACTATTATTGACTTCATGGTAAATAACTTCTGGTTATCTCATCCCAACGACCTCCCGCCAGGAGCTTTTTTTGCTAAGGAGTTTAATTGAAAGCCTCCACATACATAACAAGACTCTATACGACTTTGCCACCAGGCATAACTGAAAGCATATGCAAAATCCGATAAAGCTTTGTTATGTATAGTAAAAACTGCATGCTGTTTTTAACCGACTAAGGTCTAATAAAGGGGTCAGATACTGTCTTGAAAGTCAACCCCAACCCTCCCTAAAAACGATATTTAATTTTTAATACATTTATCATTTACCCCGGAACATAAACGGTGCCACAATCAATTTTTTTTATGGAAAACTTTGGGGGTCAGGTCTTGAAATGACACATTTTCCATTAATACTTGCTTGCTGTTAAAAAAAGTGTCATTTCAAGACCTGACCCTTTTTCTTTTTCTCTAACAATCTTTACTCACTAAAAATTGCACCACCGCAAATGGCTTCATATATTCATTTCCGAGCAGCACTGTCACCTTATTATCCTCTATTCCCACATGCGGGTAGATCATATCCCCTAATACAGCTGCATGATTATATTCAACCCGTACACTGTTAATCCTTG
>Ga0268285_1000538_pt1 | contig 21651 bp, 26 predicted proteins | sample saktaG_2_FD_190144 | JGI IMG/M metagenome (GOLD analysis project Ga0268285, IMG submission 190144) | Saline water microbial communities from Sakinaw Lake, British Columbia, Canada - sak_2013_06_06_120m | ecosystem: Environmental > Aquatic > Non-marine Saline and Alkaline > Saline ... | reverse complement strand
CATCGAGTGGTGGTTAAGCAAATAGCCCAGAGGCACGGAGTCTACGCCACTTTTATGCCCAAACCAATATTCAGCGAAAACGGCAGTGGCATGCACGTCAACGTGTCACTATTTAAAGATTCAAAGAACGCCTTCCTCGACAAGGATGACAAGTACCATTTATCAAAAGTGGGCAAACACTTTATAGCCGGTCTTCTGAAACACGCTCAGGAAATAACCCTTGTCACCAGCCAATGGGTCAATTCCTATAAAAGGCTCGTGCCTGGCTATGAAGCCCCAGTTTACGTTACCTGGGCATGCCGAAATCGCTCTGACCTCATTCGGGTGCCGGCATATACGGCGGGAAGAGAAAACGCCATCAGAGTAGAAATCCGCTCCCCAGACCCAGCCTGCAATCCATACCTGACCTTTGCCGTTCTGCTGGCAGCGGGATTAGAGGGAATTGAAAAAGAATACGCACTACCCGAACCAACCGAGGAAAATGTTTACGAGATGACTGAGGAGGAGAAGCAGAGAAGGGGAATAAGAACCCTGCCCGCCAGCTTATGGGAAGCCATTCAACTGACCGAGGAAAGCGAATTGGTACGAAAAGCCCTCGGCGACCACATTTTTAACGCTTTTATCCAGAATAAGAAGATAGAGTGGAACCAGTACCGAACACAAGTAACTGACTACGAGCTGAAGAGATATTTGCCAATCCTCTAGGATAACATTCATGCCGAGATATCATCTACTTGCTCTGGCGCCTGGAGCAAGTAAGAGAGCACTGCTCGCACTTACCGTCACACGGCTCAACGTGAATGATAACATCAGCCCGGGGCAATCTTGCCTGCATAGTAAGCTCCAGGCTATCACACACCTGGTGGGCCTGCTCCAAAGTAATGTCCCTGGACATTACCAGGTGAAGGTCAATATGACGTTGGTTCCCGGCACGACGAGTGCGTAGCTCATGAAAGCCAACTACCTGCTCGCTGTGTTCAGCTAGGCAAGATTCTATCAACGCCAGCTCCGAAGGAGGAAGACTGGCATCTACCAACCCTAATAGTGGCTTACCTATCGTATCATAGGCTAGCTTTAGAATGTAAACTGCCACCCCAACGGCTATTATCGGGTCGAGGATGCTGAGCCCGGTGAGCCGCACTGCTAGCAGCCCAATCAGCACCGCTGCGGCTGAGTAGACATCAGCAGCGATATTGCGAGCATTGGCCTCCAGTGCTACCGAGCCAGTGGCTCGGGACACCTTTAATAGATGGCGGGAGAGGAAGACGCTGACGACTATAGAGACTATCATTACCCCCATGCCCGCCTCAGCCAGCTCTACGCTAGTCCCCCCTATTATGCGTTGGATTGATAAGTAGATTATCAGTCCGGCAGCGATAAAGATAAGCATCCCCTGCGCCACACCTGCCATATCTTCTACCTTGCCGTGCCCAAAGGGGTGCTCCTCATCAGCCGGTTTGGCGGCGATGCGGACGGCGAAGAATGTAATCAGCCCGGCAAAGAGGTCAAGGAGGCTATCCGCCGTCTGGGCGAGCACGCTGATGCTGCCGCTAATCCAGCTAATAAGCACCTTGAGCAGTATCAGCCCGATAACTACTCCAATTAAAAGATTAGCCGCCCCTCTTTCAGTTGAAAACATTAAGTGGGAGTCCCTACCTTGCTATAATTTATTTGTTCCATGAGTTTAGAAGTTTATCAGCTACACTTCAATGAAACAACCTTTAGAAACAAGATACGCCTCATTGACAGCACTTCGTGGATATGCTAACCTAATTATAGACATATGTTCATAATTACCCCTTTGCGGGGTTGAATTATCAACAGTTGAAAGAGAAGATAAAAACACTATGGGTAGAACACCGAAATGGCGGCGGGTTGACTTCATACCTCAAACAACCTACTTTAGACCATACGGAACCCCACCCAAGATTCTCGAAGAAATTTGCCTCTCTATTGAAGAGGCAGAGGCCATACGCTTGAGAGACATTGAGCAACTAGAGCAGGAGGAGTGCGCCCAGAGAATGAAGATCTCCCGACCAACTTTTCACCGCTTGCTGGGTTCAGCTCGAGGGAAGGTAGCTGATGCATTGCTCAACGGGAAAGCAATACGAATCGGAGGAGGCAACTTCGAGATGGCAATGCGCCGCTTCCGCTGCTCCAATGGTCACGAATGGGACGTGCCCTTTGAAGTCATGACAACCACGCCCCCCCAGTTCTGTCCCACATGTAACGCACCAAATATCACGCCCATTCAACCTCCAGGCTTTGGCTGGGGTAGAGGAGGTTGGGGAAGGCAACGCAGAGGAAGAGACGGCTGGTAAAAATTACTAATAATGACCATTAGACAACGCTAAAAAATAAGGAGGTGGATTATGCCAGGATTTAATGGAATGGGGCCTCGCGGATTTGGACCAAGGACGGGCTGGGGGAGAGGTTTTTGCGCTCCCTGGGGTCCAGGAAGAACATATGGACCTGGAGCAATACCCTACGGCTACCCCTATGGAAGCACAGCTTACCCGGGGACGATGCCCTATGGAGCACCCACTGGAGCAATGCCGGGAATAGAGCCTTATGCTCCACAGGTGAGCCCAGAGCAAGAGCTCGAATTTCTTACAAATCAGGCTCAAGCAGTAAGGGGGCAACTGGAGCAAATAGAAGCCAGAATGCGTGAGCTGGAGACAAAGGAGGAATGAATCATGCCCACCTATGAATACCAGTGTACCAAATGTGGAGAGAGGTTTGAGGTTCGCCAATCCATGGGAGAGGATGGCTCCTCTTTAAATTGTCCTAAGTGCCATGCTGCGAACCCCAAAAGACTTATCTCCCTATTCTTCACCCAGAGTTCAAGCGCATCTAACGCATCAACTGTAAGCTGCCCCACCTGCAGCTCCGGCATCTGTGGACTTCCACCAATGTAAAACAAAAGGAAAGCAAGATGGGGAAAAATGTCACCATCGTAGAGACATTGCCTTATACTCAACTGTGACGGTGAATTCTGCATCAGAGCCGAGCAGGCGTTGGCAGAAATTTAATTTTATATTAGGAGGTCATAACCATGCCTAGGGGAAACGGAATGGGGCCGCCGTCGGGAAGTGGCTCAGGAACTGGACAAGGTATCGGCAGGGGAGAAGCAGGCAGAGGCAGGATGAGGGGAACGCGAGCGGGGGCAGGGCCGCAAGGAGATTGCATCTGCCCCAATTGTGGAGCAACTGTCTCCCACCAAGTAGGAATACCCTGCTATAACCTGAGCTGCCCCAAATGCGGCACCAAAATGATAAGAGGGTAAATGATAATCTCCATTGCCAGCGGCAAGGGGGGAACGGGTAAGACTTTAGTTGCCAGCAGCCTTGCTCTTTCTCTGAAAGGGAAAAACAAGGTGCAATTGCTGGACTGCGATGTGGAAGAACCCAATGCCCACATACTTCTTAAGCCAACTTTCACCCGCAAAGAGACGGTCTCTATACCTATCCCCAAAATAGACGAAACGAAGTGCACCCATTGTGGCAAGTGCGCTGAGGTCTGCGCCTATAACGCCATCGCCGTGGTAAAGGAAAAGGTGCTGCTATTCCCAGAACTGTGCCACGGCTGTGGAGCATGCGGTTATCTCTGCCCCGAGGGGGCAATCTCCGAGCAGGGAAGGGAGATAGGAGTTGTGGAGATAGGTCATACCGGGGACGATATAGAGTTCGTTCAGGGGAAGCTCTCCATCGGGGAAATTATGGCACCACCGCTGATACGCAAAGTAAAGGAGCAAATTAATCAAAATGGGACGGTAATCATTGATGTCTCTCCCGGCACTTCATGCCCCGTAGTAGAGGCGATAAAGGGAAGTGACTTTTGCCTTCTGGTGACCGAGCCCACTCCCTTCGGGTTCAACGATTTCGTTCTGGCCGTGGAGGTAACCAGAAAACTGGATGTCCCCTGCGGTGCGGTGATAAACCGTGCCGGGTTGAGCAATGGAAAGGTAGAGCAGTACTGCCTCAATGAAAATGTCCCAATTCTGCTCACAATACCCCTAGACACCAAAATTGCCAGTTTATATTCCAGGGGGATCCCATTAGTAGAGGGCATCCCGCAGTGGCAAGAGCGCTTCCTTGAGCTCTTTGATAAAATAAAGGAAAAAGTAGGTGAATAGAATAGCAAGGCCTAGTATGATACGAGGGAAGAAAGACTAAATGAAAGAGGTTGTGGTGCTAAGTGGCAAAGGTGGGACTGGAAAGACAAGCATAGTAGGCTCCTTTGCCGCCATAGCTAAAAATAAAGTGCTGGCGGACTCCGATGTTGATGCCGCCGACCTTCATCTCCTGCTCAACCCCAAGGTTAAAGAAACCAGCGAATTCTGGAGCGGGCAAACTGCGGTTATAGATAGCGAGAAATGTACGCAATGTGGTCTTTGCCAGGAAGTGTGCCGCTTTGAAGCTATAAAGGACTACAAAGTTGACCCCGTTTCCTGTGAAGGCTGCGGTTTCTGCTATCATATTTGCCCCGCAGGGGCTATCACCATGAACGAGAATATGTCAGGACGCTGGTTCATCTCTGAAACACGCTATGGACCCCTGGTACATGCCAGATTGGGAATTGCCGAGGAGAATTCGGGGAAACTGGTGACGCTGGTGAGGCAGAATGCCAAACTCATCGCCGAGAAGGAGAAAATGGATTACATCATCACCGATGGCCCTCCCGGCATCGGCTGCCCGGTTATTGCCTCTTTATCTGGAGCGAACCTGGCACTTCTGATTACCGAGCCCACGCTATCGGGGATGCATGACCTCGATAGAATCATTGGCGTCTGCCGCCACTTTGGCATCCCAACTTTAGTCTGCATCAATAAATACGACATCAACGAGGAGAACACACATCAGATCGAAAGCTATTGCCTCAATTATGGAATAGATGTAGCTTCCAGAATACCCTTTGATAATGCGGTTACCGAGGCTTTAATTCAGGGATTACCGGTGGTAGAGTACTCCCAGAACCGGGTTACCCAAGAAATAAGGAACTTGTGGCAGACCATCTCCAGAGTATTAGGTAGCTGAAAATTAATTTCAATGGCAATCAAGAAAAATGTTCAAAAAATATTGAATGAATTACCGACTGGAGTTGAGTTGGTAGCGGCGGCAAAAAGCAGATCTCCCCAAGAAGTGCTTGAGGCAATTCAATCGGGAATAAAAATCTTCGGCGAGAACTATGTTCAGGAAGCAGAAAGAGCATATCAAGTAGTAGGGAATAAAGTAAAATGGCATTTCATAGGACACCTTCAAAAAAATAAGGTGAAAAAAGCCGTGAAACTATTCGATATGATAGAAACTGTTGATTCTGCTGAAATAGCTAGAGAGCTTGATAAAAGATGCAAGCAAATCGGCAAGGCAATGCCGGTGCTAGTTGAGATAAACAGCGGCAGAGAGGAGCAAAAAACGGGGGTATTACCAGAAAATACGGAACAATTGATAAAAGAGATTTCAAGTCTCCAAAACATAAAGGTAATGGGGCTGATGACTATGGGGCCTCGTTTTGGAAATCCCGAGGATTCACGACCTTATTTCATAGAAACCAAGAAGGTATTTGAACAGGTCAAGAGGCTTAACTTGCCCAATATGGAGATGAGATGCCTCTCAATGGGAATGACAAATTCCTATAAAGTTGCCCTGGAGGAAGGCGCAAATATGGTGAGAATAGGTACCAAGATTTTCGGGAAAAGGAATGAGGGGGAAGAGTAGTGCCAATCTACGACTACAAATGCCAAGAATGTGAAAAAATATCAGAGATATTCGTCCGCAACCCAGGCAGCGAGGTCATTAAATGCCCCGGGTGCGGCAGCGAGAATATGGAAAGAATCATTTCCTTCTCCTATATGATAAGAACGAACACCCCAACGCCGGGCACAACCTGCTGCGGTAGAACAGAACGCTGCCAAAAACCTCCCTGCTCCACAGACGACGTCTGCCCAAGGGAATAAAATGACTGCTGAATTCGACGAGCTAGAAAAGGATATCATGGCGGATATGAGAAATATCTATACTGAGATAGCTATTGACCACGCCATGAATCCAAGAAATGTGGGCAGCATGCCCAAAGCCGATGGATTTGGCAGCGTGACCGGCTCCTGCGGGGACACCATGCAAATATGGCTCATGGTGAGAAATAATACAATTATAGATGCCACTTTCTGGACAGATGGCTGTGGAGCCAGTATTGCCGCAGGAAGCATGGTTACAGGTATGGCTAAAGAAAAAAGCATCCGGGAGGCTAAAAAAATCACCTGTCAAGACGTGTTAGATAGCCTAGGGGGATTGCCTGAGGAGAACCTTCACTGTGCCTTGCTTGCGACAGATACGCTGAGAGAAGCAATCAAAGGCTGTCTGAGTTCCAAGAGCGGGACACAGAAGATAGAACAAGCATCACCAATCCAGGGAATAACATTTAAATATGGCTAATTTCCAAGAGATAGATAAAGCCCGAAAGTTGCTGGGCTTGGGGGATACAGCTACGCTAGAGGAGGTCAAGCAAGCTTACAGACAAATGGCCTTCCAGCATCACCCTGACAAAGGTACGGAAGATGATGAGCAAGATGAGGAAATGATGAAGAAGCTAAATTGGGCATATGAGCTGCTGATAGAGTACTGCTCCAATTATAGCTGCTCCTTCAAGGAAGAGGCCGTCGCTAAAGCAGACCCTTATGACCAATGCCTGAAAAAATATCACTACGGCTGGTTTGATGGCATATAAATGACGAATTTAAAGTTCGAAACCTCTCCCTTTGATTCACTCAGCTCAGCATATGATACTTGGTTTGAAGATGAGGGAAAGGCCATTTTCACCATAGAGGTTCAGGCCTTTCAAAAAGTTTTGCCCTTTCTGCCCAAACCCTGGCTGGAAATGGGTGTCGGCAGTGGCCGCTTCGCTCAGGCTCTGGGGATAGAGAACGGTTTGGACCCGTCAATCAAACTCCTTGACATGGCGAAAAATCGAGGTACAAATGTATTTCTGGGCAAGGGGGAAAGCTGTCCCTTTAAAGAGGCAACTTTCGGAGCCGTATTTCTCATCATCACCCTTTGCTTCGTTGATTCACCTCTGACAACTCTCAGGCAAACTAACCGCATCCTCAGAAATAATGGCAAAATAGTACTCGGCCTCATACTATTGGAGAGCCCCTGGGGGCAATTCTACCAAAGCAAAAAGGAGAGGGGACACCGCTTCTACAAACACGCCAACTTCTACAATTACGATGAAGTTGTAAGACTCTTAGAAGGAGCGGATTTCAAAGTTGAGAAGGTTCTCTCAACGTTATATCAACTGCCCGAAAAGGTAAAGCATATAGAGTCTCCGCAGCAGGGCTCCTCCAGAAGCGCCGGGTTTACAGTAATAGTGGCTGGGAAATCTTCAGCGCTAAGCTTAAGCAATCTAAACTACACCAACTAAAATAAATGATTGAGCGGACGATGCCATGTTACAGATAAGGGAAGACCTCTGTTTAGGCTGCGGATTGTGCACAGCAAATTGTCCCCAACAGGCAATCTGGCTACTCGAGGGACGAGCTAAAATAGACCAAAGCAAGTGTAACCTTTGTCGCCGCTGCATCGAAATTTGCCCCCGGGGAGCAATTGTGGAGAGAATTCCCGCTTCAAAGGAAGAGCTAAGAAACCTGGTATCTGATTTAAGGCAGCAGACAAACCACTTACTTCAGAGACTGGAAAAACTTAAGCATTAGTAATATTAGAAACAGATGTAAATTAACCCGGAGGGCTGCTCTTGAAAACTTACCTTGATTGCATACCCTGCTTCTTAAGGCAAGCCTTGGGGGCAGCGAGGATGGCAACTAATGATGAAGGTGCCCAGCGAAAAGTATTGAGCACAGTAGCTAAGATAATACCCGAGCTCCCACTGGATGTCACTCCTCCCCAGATTGCGCAGAGAGTCTACAGGATTGTTGCCGATGTCACTGGCAACAAGGACCCTTGCTATAAGGCAAAGCAACAAGCTAACCAGTCGGCATTGGCTCTTTACCCTCGCCTTAAAGAAGCAGTAGCCAATTCAGATGACCCGCTACTTACAGCTTGCAAGCTAGCCATTGCCGGGAATACCATAGACCTAGGTCCCCCGACCAGCTATGCTGACCTCGGTTCTATTGTAGAGTCAGCTCTGGCATCTCCGCTGAGCATTGATGACCACAAAGAATTGTTGAAAGGCATTGAGCAGTCGTCGCACATTTTATACCTCGGGGATAATGCCGGTGAGATCGTGTTTGACCGAGTACTTATTGAACAACTTCGGCAGATTGAAGAGCTCGACATCAACTTCGTAGTAAGAGAAAGCCCAATCATAAATGATGCCACCTTAGATGATGCTATATCCACTGGCATAGATAAAGTAGCTAAAATCATCTCCAGCGGCTCAGATGCCCCGGCTACCATTCTCTCTCAATGCTCTCCTCAGTTGTTAACACTTTATCATTCTGCTGATATTATAATTGCCAAGGGACAGGGGAACTATGAATCATTGAGCGCAGAGCCAAAGAACATTTTCTTTCTCTTGAAGGTCAAGTGCCCGGTAATAGCAAGATTACTAAACGCAAATGTTGGCGATGCCATTCTCAAGAGACAAGAGCGATGAGGTATTAAATGTGAAGCGGAATTACTTGGTGTCATTAATTATAGGCATGCTCCTATTCTCTGCGTGCGCTCAATTTCCAGCGCAACCGCCGCAGGGAGAAACACAACCTCCGCCAATTGCCGGGGAAATCGAGAGGATAGTTGAAATGGAGGCGGAGGGAGTGCTCCTTCATTATCAGGCTAAATCATTTTGGAGCGCCGATGAATTTTCCACGATTCTGCGAGATAAAGACCAGTTCAGTTCCGAGCTAATGGCAAAATTCTGCGATGACTTATCAGGACACGGCGAGGGAAACGAGCACGCCACCAATGCCAAAGTCAATTTCAATGAAAATGAGAAATTCACCATACTAAGCTGCGATATACATGATGCAGTATGGAAAAGCGACGATAGCTACCATGCCACATTCTTTTGGCTCTTGGAACCTCTCGGGTTGGACTTCATAGACGACAACTTCGATGAATCTGAAGAGGGACTCTTCTGGGAAGGCGTCGTTGAAGATGTTCCCACGACTGTTGCCGTCAAACTGCCGGCTATAGATGACTTCGCGTATGAAGCCTGGAAGCATCCCATTGGTCACTGTCATGCCCATGTTTGGTGGGAAATGGAGGAAAAATGAAAATCACCATCATTTATGACAACGAGGTAAAGAAAGGGGGCTTAAAAGCAGACTGGGGTTTTTCATGCCTTGTAGAAGTAGAGGGTGAGGCTCCAATTCTGTTTGATACCGGAGCCAGCGGTTCCATACTGCTACATAACATGAGAGAATTGGAGATTGAACCAAACACTATCGGGACAATAGTGATTTCACACTCTCATTGGGACCACGCTGGCGGTCTTCAAGATTTCCTGGAGTTAAACCGAGATGCCCAGATTTACGTTCCGGCATCATTCACCAGAGTACTGCTGGGAAGGAAGATAATAAAGCTCAAAAATGCCACCGAAATTTGTCAAAATGTCTTCAGCACCGGCGAGCTCAAAGGCATAGAGCAGTCCCTAGCAATTAATACCGACAAGGGAATACTCATAGTAGTGGGATGCTCCCACCCCGGAGTGGGAAACATCATAGATGCCGCTTCAAAATTTGGCGAAGTCTATGGCATTATTGGCGGCTTCCATGGGTTCAGTGACTTTAAAAAACTGGATGGCTTATCTTTAATATGCCCCTGTCACTGCACACAATATAAATCGGAAATAAAACGCCTATTCCCCGATAGGTGCCTGGAATGTGGGGCTGGAATGACGCTCGAGCTATAAAAACGACCGTGAAGATAGTTCTACATATATGTTGCGGAGTCTGTGCCGCCGCAACTGTAGAAAGATTAGCTGCAGAAGGCCATCAAATCCTCGGAATTTTCTATAACCCAAATATCTACCCTTTGAAGGAATACCAGAGAAGGCTGCAAGCTACTTACAGAGTAGCCCAAGAGTTAAACTTCCCATTAGAAGTGCCCCCATATAGGCCAAATGAATGGTTTAAACAAACCACTTCCTTGGAATATGAACCCGAAGGTGGAAGAAGATGCGAAATCTGCTTCAGAATCAGGCTCAAGGAAACTTACGTTTACATGCTGGATTCCGGCTCAGATGCTTTCACCACCACCTTAACCGTAAGCCCGCACAAATCCGCAGAGGTTATCAATAAAATTGGCCAGGAAATTGGCGGAGATAAGTTCCTGGCAAGAGATTTCAAGAAAAAAGAAGGCTTCAAGCGCACCATGCAGTTGGCCAAGCAATGGGGACTTTACAGACAAGATTACTGCGGATGTCTATATAGCCTGAGACAAAGAAATGAGTCCATCACTCACCACCATCGCCCCCTCTGCTGATAGGTGCTGATGAACTTCTCAATAGAGCGGTCATAGGTCCTTTCCACATCATCGGGGAAAAAACAGGCTGGCAATTCACCTAAACTCCAGTGATACCTTATGCACTCACAACAAATACCTTTTCTTTCACATGGTTCATAGGTGCAGTTGCATTTTGCCTTATTTTGCTCAATATTACACTCTCTCATAGCACTCCTCTTTGATGATGCACGAGCTGTTATAGCCGATGAGCGCCGGCAATCTAACTATCAAAGCCGCACCAGGTAGTAACACTCTCCACTGGCTCACGCTTGCTCTCCACTTTGTTTGCCGGGAAGTCCCAATCCGGATAGCCAACGGCGATAGCCATGACTATCCGCCTGGACTCGGGTATGTTAGTAAATCTCCTCACTACCTCAGGGGAAAATACACCCTGCCCCTCAATGCAAGTGCCCAGACCATAGTTCAGCGCAGCAAGGCAGATACTCTGCAAAATAGCACCAATGCCCAAAAGCGCATGCCCTTCGCCAAGGGAACTGTCTATAGAGAGGATAATGACCGCTGGAGCATCAAAGAAACGAAGGCCTTTCTGCATCCACTCTGCTCTTTTCTCCTTATCCTCCCTGCCTATACCCATAAGCTGGAAGAGTTGAATGGCAAGCTCCACTTGACGCTGCTTATACTTGCCCCCATAAGAGGGCATCGGTACCTCTGGATTTATTGCCGCTCCCGAAGTAAACATCTCAACATTGCCCTTCCTGATATTATCCAGCACTTCCCCGGCCACAACCGTAATCTCCCACGGCTGTGTATTCATTGATGAAGGTGAGCGTATGGCTGCATCCAGAACTTTCTCAAGCACCTCCTTGGGAACTGGCTCAGGTTTGTACCCCCTCATGCTTTTTCTCGTCCGTATCGCCTCTATGATATCCATTGGCTACCTCCTTTAAACAAGTTATAAATGCTGCGCTTACTCCTGGCAGCTATAGCGGTCATGATGATTCGTAAGGGAATTATTGCCATCCTGGCTTGAACAAATGCAAGTGAAGTTAGCTTCCTAGAGGTATTCCACAATTTCAGCGAGACTGCGAATCCGAGGACAGTCACCAATGTTGGTGAAGGAGTCGTTGCGGTCGAGGAGTACCGCTTTTATACCAACACCACGGGCGCCGACCACGTCTAAATCATACTGGTCGCCAACATACAAGGCTTCTTCGGGTTTGACTTGAGCCTCCTTGAGCGCAGCCAAGAATATACCTGGCTGCGGCTTGTCGCAGCCTACCTCAAAGGAGGTTATTCGAAAGTCAAGATAAGACTCCAATCCCAAATCCTTACACATAGAGACTATATCCATGCCAACATTGGATATTAACCCCAGAATTAGCTTGCGTTCTTTCAGTACCTTCAAGGCGGGCAGAGAGTCATCATAAAGCTCAAATTTGAAGCCAACTTTCTGGACTTTCATTAGCATCTGAAGTACCTTTTCCCGGCTGATTTTTACTCCGGCTCCCTCCAATGCTCTGATTACATATTCAACATAAACGGCAGTTTTCCCCTTTTCAGGTCTTTTCTCCACGGGAGAGCGCAAATTCTCCTCGCGCCAGAAGGCATCGGCTTCTGGAAGAGATTCAGCAAGTGCTTTTGGCTCCACCTCAATTCCGAGCTCACCACAGGCACTGGCATAAACTTCCTCCCGAGGCGGCTGGAAGCGGGCTAAAGTATTATATAAATCAAAACAAACTGCTTTAATCACCAAGAATCCCTTCTACAGTCTGGCAAAGAGTATAATTTAATTGCGGGGACAAAATCAATCTTTTGCAAAGTTGCTGTTATGCTGTAAACTAAATAACAATTTAGAAAAGGCAAAATAAGTGGACATCCCTATACTGGCTGCAAAAATACCACCGCGCATCGGGAGACTTAACGAGCTGGCTCACAACCTATGGTGGAGCTGGCATGTAGAAGCACGCCTATTATTTAAATCACTGGATAATCCCCTCTGGAAGAGCAGTAATCACAATCCGGTAAAGCTGCTAGGTGAGATCGCCCCAGATAGGCTCAAGGCGGTTGCCGAGGATACCTCTTCTCTTAAGCAATATGATTCGGTCATGAGAGCTTTTGATGACGATTTGTCAATGAGCAAAACCTGGTTCGCCACAGAGCACCCCGACCTCTCACACCACGCCATCGCCTATTTTTCAGCAGAATTTGCCGTGCACAACTCCCTGCCCATCTATGCCGGTGGGCTGGGAGTCCTGGCTGGTGACTACTGCAAAGAAGCCAGCGACCTTGGGTTACCTTTGGTGGGAGTGGGATTCATGTATCCACAGGGGTATTTTCACCAGCACATTCTGGCTGATGGCTGGCAGAAAGAGAGCTACGAGCAGCTAAACTTCGAAGAGACTCCCATCTACCCGGTGCTCACTCCCCAGGGACAAAGACTGAGAGTGCCATTGAATCTAAATAACCAGACGGTATGGGTCGCCACGTGGCAGGTTCAGTTAGGCAGGGTCGTGCTCTACTTGCTGGACACCCACACTGAAGAGAATCCTTCTTGGGCTCGCCGACTGTCCGACCGGCTCTATGGCGGCAGCCGGGAAACTCGTATCCAGCAGGAGATAGTTCTGGGAATTGGCGGCGTGCGCATTCTGCGAGCTATCGGCATTCAGCCCACCATCTGGCATGCCAACGAAGGACATACTGCCTTTATGATGCTGGAGCGCGTCCGGGAACTGGTAGAAACAGGGATGGATTTTGCCAAAGCCGCTGACAGGGTGAGTACCACCACCATCTTCACCACACACACGCCGGTGCCCGGCGGGCATGACATTTTCACTCTTGACCTAGTCAAAAAGCACCTCCACCACTACTGGGAATCACTGGGGGTTGGCAGCGAGACCTTCCTCGCATTAGGTAAGCAGTATGGGGCACGCGACTCATCCTTCAATATGACCGTTCTAGCACACCGCCTATCTGCTCAACGCAATGGTGTAAGCCAGCTTCACGGTGAGGTATCTCGGAAAATGTGGCATACCCTCTGGCCAGATGTTAAAGAGGAGGAAGTACCCATCTCATCAGTAACCAACGGGATTCATGTCCCCACATGGGTAGCACCGCAAATGAATAAACTGTATCAGAAATATCTCGGTCAAGACTGGATGGAAAGACACGATGACCCTGCACTTTGGCAGCGCGTCCTGGATATTCCGGATGAGGAACTGTGGGCCATGCACCGCTGGTTAAAATACAAACTCATTAGATTCGTAGACGACCGCGCCCGAAAGCACTGGGCTGAACATGATACAACTCCCGGACAGATATTGACAATGGGGACCTTGCTCGACCCTGAGGCGCTCACTGTTGGCTTCTGCCGCCGTTTCACCGACTATAAACGGCCGGGACTCATTTTTCAGGACTTTGGACGCTTGATACGAATCATCCGGAACTCACGGTACCCAGTTCAGATAATATTTGCCGGCAAGTCACATCCCGACGACCAGTCTGGAAAATACCTCATTCAGGAAATATACGCTCTGGCAAGAGACTACGAATGCGGCGGCCAAATAGCTTTCATCGAAGACTACGACATGCATATGGCTCACTACCTCGTCCATGGCATCGATGTCTGGTTGAATGCCCCCCGACCACTACAGGAGGCCAGTGGCACCAGCGGTCAGAAAGCCGCTCTGAATGGAGTCGTCAATCTCAGCGTGCTTGATGGCTGGTGGTGCGAAGGCTATAACGGCAACAATGGCTGGGCAATTCACAGCGATTCCAAAGAGGCAGATTCAGCGAGTCAAGACATGACAGATGCACAAGCGCTCTACCACCTCCTTGAAGAAGAAATAGTACCGCTGTATTACGAGCGCGACTGGACTGGCATACCTCGCGGCTGGATTAAGCTAATGAAAGAATCCATCCGCTCAATTGTACCCTTCTTCTGCACGCGGCGCATGATGAAGGAGTACACCGAGCAAATGTACGTGAAGGCGGCAAAGTCCAGCCAAGACACATAAAGGTCAAATCTCAAATCGCATACCAGTATGCAGGGGTGAGAATTTTTCTCCAAAGGCGAGATAAAGCTCAACTTGAGCTTTGAAGCCAGTGCAGTGACCAGCACTTATCCAGGCCGCATTCAGCTTAGAAAGTTCCTGCACTGTTTTCTTTATTCGGCTACTTGGTGCCTCAATGAGGTGCAGGCCGCCAACAATGCCCTCTATCTTGTTGCAGCCGGTTACTTCCATGGCGTGCTTCGTAATATTGACGATTCCGGCGTGGCTGCAGCCAGTTACAATTACCAAACCTTTTTCTTTGATATTCGCTATGACAGAAATATCATCGAGCATTAAATCATCAACGACCATTCCATCTTTTATAGTCTTCAGCCCTAACCCCACCTCTTCAAACTCAGTTCGCCTCTTTACTTCGCCAGTTGTGGTTATCCCGGACATAATGGCAAAAGGCTCCTTAGTAAGGCAAACGCTACCACCCGCCTTCTCTATCGCCTCTCTTGAATCGCCTGGCATAATACCTACATGCCTGAAATAGGGCTGGGTAATAAAATGCAAACGAAAGATATCTGAATGGACAATTACCGGAACATCTCTTTTGCCGATTGCCCTGAGCACGTTCACAACCCCCTGGGTGTGGTCATAATGACAGTGAGTTAGCACAACTGCATCGATGAGCGATGGCGAAATGCCCATGATTTTCATATTGCTGAGAAGGGCTTCAGAATTCTGACCAACATCAACGAGGACCCTTTTCTTATTTTCCCCCCTCGCACCTTCGAGCAAGAAGGAAACTCCGTGCTGCCCCAGATATGGACTTTCATAAAGGACGGAATCCTCCGCCAGAACTGTAACTCTTAAACTATCCAACTTGCTGGCGCTCCCCATAATCCTCTCCTTTCAGATACTCCATTAATAAAGCAGAATGCTGCTATAGTTAAACTATAGCAGCATTCTGCACCGCTAATGGCAAGCAAAACAATTTACTACTATTACCTAAAGGGTAACCAACTTTATCCGAACATTCTTGTAATTGCCCTCAGCATCCTTCTCCACTTTCCAAAGCTCAAAGGTGCCTGAGCTGCGGTCACACTTGTCATCAAAAGCGATGGGGCCACTGGCACCCTCAAAGTCCAGTTCCTCCATGGCATCCCTTATAGCCGTACCATCGTAAACGCCGGCATTCTTTATCGCCTTGGCAACCGCCCACACCGCATCGTAAGTTGTATCACAATAGACCTCGGGGGCTTCACCATATTCACTAGAATAGGCGGCGGCGAACTTATCGTAAGTTGCAGTTAAGCCACCGGCAGACCTACTGCCAGCTAGAAACGCCTTCTCCATAAGTTCAGCAGATTTAGCGTCTTTGAACAGACCTGAACCGTAATTGCCATCACAGCCCAGCCAAGGAATGCTATCCAAACCCAGGTCTAAAGCCTGCTTAAATACTATTATGCCGTCATCGCAGTAAGTGCAGGCAAAAACCACATCCGGATTGCTGTCCTTGATTTGCTGCAATTCAGTAAGATAATCCTTCTTGGTTTCATCATAGCGTACCGCTACTACTTGCTCACCCTGCCATCCCGCATCTTCCAACGCCTCAACAAGCCCCTCCTCCAAGCCTATACCGTAAGTATTATTAAGCACAATGGTAGCCAGCTTGGTAAAACCCTCATCCATGATAACCTGAGATAGGACTTGAGCCTGAAGGTCATCACGAAGACAGGTGCGGAAGAACCATTTGGTCCACGTTTGCTCAGAAAGTTTAGCCGCCGTAGCTGATGGAGATATCATTGGAACTTCATGCTCTGACGCATAGGGGCCTCCAGACAGCGAGCTACCACTGATCATGCCACCAACAATCACTTTTACTCCGTCTATATCAATCAGCTTCTTTATTCTTTCCAAGCCCTTAGCTGGTTCACAGTTATCATTCTCCACCACAAACTCCACCTGCTTCCCCAAGAGTCCACCCTGAGCATTAATCTCCTCTACTGCCAGTTTGCCCGCATTAACCATCCTATTCCCCATGGGCCCCAGGTCTCCGGTAGTGGTCATCAGACAACCTATCTTGATTGTCTCTGCCTCTGCCGGGGCACAAGCCATCGCCGGCACAAGTAAACTCAAAGCAACTACCACCAATAACAACTTTTTAATCATATATCACTCCTTCCTCCCAAATTTAACACTAAACTCTAATTGTGCACACAAAATGAACTTATGTCAATACCCCTTACTTAGTTTCCAATCCCAAATAACGCTGCTTAGAAACATCCTCAGTAAGTAGAGAATCAGCATCCCCTTCCATGGCACAGGCACCATCAACCAGAACATAGCCCCTTTTGGAGACGCTCAGAGCCTTTCTAACATTCTGCTCCACTATCACTATAGCCGTACCCGTCTCTTCTATTCTCTCCAGCTTGGATAGGATGACTTTAGTTGGCTTGGGCGACAAGGAAGCCAAAGGCTCGTCAAGCAACAGGACTTTGGGCTCCGCCATCATGGCCCTGGCGATGGCTAACATTTGCCTTTCACCACCACTCAAGTTTCCCGCCAGAGAATCCTTCCTCACCCCGAGCTCGGGAAACATCTCATATATCTCCGCCACCCCAGCCCTGATAGAGCCTTTGCCCTTTCTATGATATGCTCCCATGTCCAGATTCTCAGCTATAGTCAAATTAGCAAACACATTGTCCACCTGGGGAACATAACCTATCCCCAAACTTACCAACTTGTCTGAAGCCATGCCGGTAACATCCTGCCCCTGATAAAACGCCCGACCACGAAATACCCTGGCAAAACCGAGAAGGCTCTTGAGCAAAGTGGACTTGCCACTGCCATTAGGTCCCACGATGGCCACAATCTCGCCCTCATCCACCCTGATAGAAACATTATGGACGATAACAACATCACCGTAACCGGCATCAATATTTTCCATAATGAGGATAGGTGACATCTATCACTCCCCTAAATAAACTTGATAAAAGGCGGGGTTTTCCACTACTTCTTCGGGCTTGCCTTGGACTACAATTTTACCTTTATCCATAACATAGACCCAGTGGGCGAAATCAAACAATATCTCCAGCCTGTGCTCTATTATAAAGAAACTCAATCCTTTCCGACGCAAATCCTCAATTCCCTCAAAGATTCTCCTCCCCAACTTGGGGTTTACCCCAGCCGCCGGCTCATCTAAAAGCAGCAATGTTGGAGAGGCCATAAGCCCCCTGCCTACCTCCAAAAGCTTCCTCTGTCCACCAGACAACTTTCCAGCCTGAGAAAAAGCCAAATGCTCTAGCTGCAGAAGTTCAAGAACTTCCATAGCTTTATCGGCCAACTCCGCCTCCTGCCTTTGCCAGCTCCTCCTCAAGAAAAGACTATTTAGTAATCTGTCACCCTGATGCCCTCGCGCCGCCACCAGCATGTTATCCAATACGCTCAAACCGGGAAAGAGTCGGGGTAACTGAAAGGCATTTACCAGTCCCAAAGCGTAGATTTCGTGGGGCGCCAAGTTGCTGATGCACTTACCATCAAAATAAATAGTCCCCTCATCAGGTCGGAAAAGGCCAAGGACGGTATTAAACAAGGTGGTCTTCCCGCTGCCATTGGGACCAACCAAGCCCCAGATGCTGCCGCTCTTAATATCCAGGCTTACCCCATTGACGGCATAAACGCCACCAAAGTGCTTGCTAACTTCCCTTATTCTTAATAACGTCTCTTCCACGACGAACTATCTCCATTGCCTTCGTCTTAACTTGGCTTTCCTTCAACAAACCCTGAGGTCTGTAAAGCAAAACAAGAATAATTAAAGCACCAAACATAATATACTGCAAGTTGCTGGGGTCAATGGCTAGAGTTACATAGTCTTTAGCCACATTGGCCCCTCTATCAAAGAGCATAACCAGCCCGGAGCCTAACAATGCACCCCAGTTATTAGCCGGCCCTCCCAGAAGAACCATTATCCACACGGTGAAGGTAAGCATAGGCATAAACATATAAGGGTCAATAAACTGCAGATACTGAGCATAGAGCCCACCACCTAGTCCAGCTATGGCCGAACCCAATGCAAGCATTTGACCCCTATACTTAGCCCTATCCTTACCCAGCGCCTCAGCAGCCACCTCATCCTCCCTTATAGCTCGTATCACCCTGCCATAAGGAGAATTGGTCAGCAGTTGAACTACCGCAAAACAGATAAACAAACAGAAGTAAACCAGACCTATATTAACCAAGGTATCAATGCGCGCAGATATGCCCGCTAAAGAAATGGCTGGAGAGACCGTCATTCCCCAAACGCCCCCACCAATCCAGTCCTCAGACTTCACAATCAGCCTTAGAATTTCACCAACGGTCAAAAATACTATAGCTAAATAGTCCGCTCTCAACTTAAGGGTAGGCAAAGAAACCAAGAAACCGACGATGGCAGAGATTGAAGCACCAACAATAAGACAGAGATAAAAGGGGACGCCAACTTGAGATAGAATGGCATAGGTATAAGCACCAACCAGGACGAAGGCGACTTTGCCAAAGTTGGCTAAGCCAGCAAAGCCAAATTCCAGGTTCAGGCTCAGAGAGACTATACTGAAGATGCCAATAAAGACGACGAGGTCAAGAACATAAACTAACGGATCCAAGTTAAGCTCTCCTAAACAACATAGCTAAACCCTGCGGCCTCACAATTAAAGTTATTATCAGAATCAGGAAAGCTATGGCTATACGGTATTCTGTGGACAGCCCCAGAGCCATCAGTGCCACCACTCCCAAATTCTCAGCCAGTCCGATAATAAAAGCCGCTGCTATGGAGCCATAAAAATTGCCAATGCCCCCCAGTATGACCACAGCAAAGATGGGCAATATGATATCCCAGCCGGTCATGGGCCAAATCTGAGTGCCCGCGGAACGAAATATGCCGGCAATGGCAGCCAAGCCGGCACCAATAAACCAGGTTATTAAAATTACCCTGTCAATATTAATTCCCGAAGCTAAGGCAAGCTCTGGATTGCTGGAAGTGGCTCTGATGGCTCTGCCTATCTTAGTTTTCACCAAGACAAAATGCATGATGAGCGTTAAGCTTACGGCGGCAAAGATGAGCCACAACCACAGGGCAGTAACCCTCAGCGGACCTACGTCAAAGGAAGGCCAAGCTGTGCTAAAATACAAAGGAGACCAGCCCCACAGTGCACCAATGGAGTACCTGAGTATGAAACCTAAGGCAATTGAAGCCACCATAAGATGAATAATAGTGGCTCCCCTATTGGCCAGCGGCTGAAAAATACCGCGGTAACATAGAATCCCCACTATTCCACCAACCAGAAAGGCAACAACTAGAGCCGGCACTAAACCCAATCCCAATGTCTCAGCTACCAAATAGCCAACAAAAGCACCCAGGGTGATAAACTCAGCATGGGCAAAATTGGGGAAACTGGAAAGGCCATAGGTCAAAGTAAGACCTACAGCTCCAATAAGGTACAGGCTGCCGGTAACGGCCGAATTAAATAATACTTGTGCCCAGTTAACCGCCATAGCTAATCAAATTAAACTTCAACTGCGCCAAATCAGTCAACGAATGCTGATGACCGGCTTCTCTCTTTCTATCAAGGTGAAAAGCGCGAATACCAGCCTGCCTGGCATTGAGAAAATCAAACTGCCAGTTATCACCAATATGAACAACCTGGTTGGGCTGAATTTCTAGCGAGCGGCATACTTTAAAATAGAAGTCGGGCTCCTTTAATTGCCCATAATGTGAAATTGATGAGAAGATATTAGCAAAATAGGATTCAATGCCATGGAGGAGGCAGGGCAATAACTCCATCGGCGTGCCCGAGGCCACAATAAGCTTGTATCTGCCATTCAAAGACAGCAAAACGTCATGGACTTCGGGATAATAACGCACCTTACGCTTAAACCTCTCTATCACCGGGTCGGGAGCACCCAAATCAAAATGGCTGAACCAATATCCAATGTCATACCACTCCAGTCTCTGGCTACCCACCTTCTGGTACTCTTCGCTGACGATGTCCCTAGCCCGCTCAAATTCAATCCCCTCCCGACGAGCATAAAGCTCGGGAATGGCCTCATACCAAATGCCATAGCTGAAGTCTGGCGTCACCAAGGTGCCTTCAGCATCAAAAGAAACTACTTCAATTTCATCCATTGATTTTTTAAGCACAATTTTAAATGCTAACACTTTGCAAGCTAGAAGTCCACATTATGAAATTTTGCCAATTAGAGATAAAATAGGTGCGGTAAACAAATGAGCCTAAATTATGGTGCGGGCACACAAAAACTGCTGGCTCATTCTTTTGAGCTGGGACCGATAAGGCCGCCCAACGAAGCTTACTCCCTGCTTATACGGGCAACCAAGAATTGCCCCTGGAACAGGTGTGAGTTCTGTCACACTTATAAGGGATGCCGCTTCGAACTCAGACCAGTTGCCGATGTGCTGAAAGACATAGAGGCAGCCAAAGCTATCAGCAATGAAATAAAGGAAATAACCTGGAAGACAGGCTATGGCGATAGAGGTAGAGAAGTCGCCGCCGCAATCTACAGTCAGCTCCAATATAACGCCGGCGTTCAAAATGTAGCTCTATGGTTCTTATCTGGCAGCAAATCTGCCTTTCTGCAGGATGCCAATAGCCTTATTATGAGAACTCCCGACCTAATTCAGGTGATAACCTTCTTAAAGGAAACTTTTCCCAGCCTCAACCGAATAACCTCCTATGCTCGCTCCAAAACTGCAGCTAAGAAGTCAGTAGACGAGTTAAAACAGCTAAAGGATGCCGGCCTTTCCCGATTACACATCGGGCTGGAAAGTGGCTGCGACACGGTACTCACTTACATGCAAAAGGGGGTCACTGGCGAGGAGCACATTAAGGGCGGCAAAAAGGTAAAAGAAGCCGGAATTTCACTGTGTGAATATATTATGCCCGGCCTGGGCGGTAAAAAAATGTGGCAAGGGCATGTTGCTGAGACGGCTAGGGTTTTAAATGAGATCAATCCCGATTACATCAGGCTGCGCAGCCTCCACGTCCATCAAAAAATGCCCCTATGGGCAAAATTGGAAGCTGGCGATTTTGAGTTACAAACCGAGGATGAAGTTGTTGAGGAAATCGGCATCCTCATTGACAATCTAATGGTTACCAGCCAGTTCAAGAGCGACCACATACTTAATTTGTTGCCCGAAGTGGAAGGCAAACTGCCCGAGGACAAGCCAAAATTACTGGCCA
>Ga0268285_1000537_pt1 | contig 21672 bp, 15 predicted proteins | sample saktaG_2_FD_190144 | JGI IMG/M metagenome (GOLD analysis project Ga0268285, IMG submission 190144) | Saline water microbial communities from Sakinaw Lake, British Columbia, Canada - sak_2013_06_06_120m | ecosystem: Environmental > Aquatic > Non-marine Saline and Alkaline > Saline ... | reverse complement strand
TTGCAGCTACTCCTACCATGTGCCCTTTGGCCTTTACGCTCTGACGACATCGAGCGAGCCGGGTATGGCGGTAGCAGCCGACAGGAATCCGTGGATGGATTCTCCCGGTGCAAGCGCCAAAGACATAAGTCTCTTCGATCCTGACGGCGGCAAAGAAGCCATTCAAATCGGCAATGCTATTGCCCACCAGGAAGATGCACAAAACGTATTGTTCCTTGACATCCATGTCAGCCAGGAAAAACGTCCGTTCTGTGGTATCAACGATGATAATATCTATACTTTATGGGATGGCGGAGACATAAGAATAGGTCAAATGCCGGTAATTGGAGATGAGCCGGGGGGTAGATTGGATTCATTGCTGGTACACGATGGCGGCGGCACCGCCCCAGTTCAGGATCCCGGGGGAAAGGGCAGAACCTGCTTTGTTGCTGATACACCCGTGATGATAAACGGCAAGCTCGTTCAGATTTCGCAGGTCACTGCAGTCCAGACAATCGAGACGGTACAAGAGCACGAAGGTACGTTCCTTTGTCGTGATATAGCACTCGACAGTGGAAATATCATCAGCGTCGTGGACGCACACCGATTCATGCTCGATTCCGGACAATGGATTGCTGCACAGAACCTGACCAGCAAGCTCAGATTAAAAACACTAACCGGCACGGTTGGCATCAAGAGCATCACAACGAGAAGCTACACCGGCAAAGTGTACAATCTGAAGGTCAAAAATTCGGATCGCTATTTAGTGGGTAAAGATGGAGTCGTTGTACGCGATTGGTAATCCGCTGCCTTAATGGGGCGTAATCGTTCGATTGCCGGATCGCATAGACATAGTCCCTGCATTTGTATTTGACGGGCGGTCTTGTGTTGCGGAGCACGAGGCCGCCCGTTTTATGGATGATTGGCAATTGGGGAGGGTGTTAGAACTCCCCGCTTGGCCAATATTGGGCTATTTTTCTTGCAAAGTCTGTAAACTTATCTATACTCATAAGCTTTGATAACCTGGTTCGGCACGTTAGGGCCGGCCTAAACCGGAGCAACGATATGAATTTGGTCAAGTGGTTTCGTAAAAATAACAAGAAAGTAATGGCTGTCGTTGTCATAGTCATAATGTTCGGCTTCATCGGGGGCGGCACATTATTACAGCAGCTTAGTAAAAGAAGAATCGGAGCGTTGGCCCACTTCGGAGAAAAGAATGAGATAACAGATAACGACCGACTCCTGGCACGGCGAGAGCTGGAAATCCTGAGGATGCTGCGGGCCGATGCTCTGCTAAGGTCGCAGGATCTTCATGGGATCTTCCTGGGCGAACTGCTATTCTCCGACCAGAGGGCATCACCGGCATTGATAAATCGCCTTAAACAAACGATCAGAACAAACCAGTATAGAATCAGCGAAAAGCAAATCAACGACATATACAGACGCCGGGTACCGGCCGATATATACTGGCTGCTGCTGCAAAACGAGGCACAAAACGCCGGGATCAGAATATCAAACACACAGGTGGGCGAACTGCTCGGAAGAGTAATTCCGCAACTGTTCGAAGGCCAGACATATTCGCAACTTATCGGCGCGATAATCAGGCAGCAGCGAATCCCGGAGCCGCAGATACTAACAACATTAGGTAAATTGCTGGCGGTATTGCAATACTCGGCTATAGTTTGCTCTAACGAAAATCTGACCACCCGGCAGATAACGCAAACAGCCAGCAACGAGGAAGAACGGGTAAACGTTGAGTTTGTAAAATTCGATTCGGCCGTCTTTGCCGAGAAGCAGGATGAGCCGGGCGCAGACAAAATCGCCGAGCATTTTGACAAGTACAAGGCAATTGCTCCCGGCACCGTAAGCGATGAAAATCCGCACGGCTTCGGGTATAAACTGCCGGATAGAGTCCAGCTCGAATACATCGCCGTCAAACTCGACGAGGTTAAGACAATTGTAAAACGGCCCACCCAGGATGAGCTCGGAGACTATTTCAGCAGAAATAAAGAGCAGTTGTTCACCGAGGAGGTGCCGTCCGATCCGAACGATCCCAACTCGCTGCCGATTAGGAAATCCAAAAGCTATGCCGAAGTTGCGAACAGCATTTCACAGCAGCTTTTGAAGGACAAAATAAATTCCACGGCACAGAATATCCTGCAGGAAGCCAGAACACTTACCGAAGAGGGTTTCGCGGATTTGGAGATAGAGTCCACGAAAGTGACAACCGAGCAGCTCAGAGAAAAGGCGGGTGATTACAAAACCACCACCGCGCAATTGAGCGAAAAATACAAGATCAAGATCTATACCGGCCAGACGGGCCTGCTCAGCCCGACCGATATGCAATCCGATCAGAATCTTGCGACCCTGTTTTTACAGGGCTATGGGCAGAATCCCGTTCGGTTGAGCAAGGTCGTATTTGCCGTCGATGAGCTGGCTGTGAGCGAACTTGGTCCGTTCGACGTGCCGAAGCCGAGGATGTTCGAGAATATCGGGCCGGTCAAGGACATGATGAGCATGTATAGTAGCAACTCCGGCGGAATAATGGCGATTCTGCGGGTGATTGACGCCCAGAAAGCTGCCGAGCCGGAAAGCATCGAACAAACCTACAGCACAAGCTCGCTCGAAATCGACCCGAACGAAGAAAAGGCCGGTGAAAATATTTATTCGGTAAAAGAAAAAGTCACCGAAGATTTAAAGAAACTCGCCGTGCTGGATACCACAAAAAGCAAGGCCGATGAGTTCATTGCTCTGGCTAAAAAAGACGGCTGGACAAGCGCAGTTAATAAATTTGAAGAGCTTTACGGCCAATTGCAAGAGCGCGATCCGAACGATCCCAACGCATTCCGGCTGCAAAATTATCCGGACATGCGAAGAATATCAAAAGCGAATCTGGCGACCTTGTCCTTGCAGGGCCAGGGCGATCCAATGATGTCGTTTTACATGAACGAAAGCAATGTAAATCAACAGTTCGTAGATCAGCTTTATTCGCTCGTCCCGCAGGACAACGACACCGTGGGGACACTGCCGCTGGTCATGGAATTCAAGCCGGACCTCAGTTTTTACGTGATAAAGAACATTTCTGTAAAACGCCTCTTTAAAGAGGACTTCGACAAAATGAAAGCCACCCGATTATTCCGAGAAGACTACATTCAATCGCAGTCCCTGGCGGTAATCCACTTCAATCCCGAGAACATACTCAAACGCATGAACTTCAAGGCGGCCAAGCCCGAAGAAGAACCCGCGGACGCCAATACGCCGGCCGAATCGGAGGCTGCATCATAATGGCGCCACGTTCGAAAGAAGGCCACATCATGTTTTTGATAATTGTCGGACTAATGGGCTGGTTCGTGCCGGGAGCCGGACATTTAGCGATAAATGAAAAGAAGCACGCGATTATTATTTTCGTAACCATCGCCCTTACTTTCGCTACGGGTTTATATATCGGCTCGATCGGCGTTATAAATCCCGTCGGAGCAAAGCCCTGGTACGTCGCACAACTTATGAACTCGCCGGCAGTGGCGGCCATCGGCCAAATTACCAGAGCGGGGGATTATCCCGTTTACGGCAGGCCGAACGAAATCGGGCAGATTTACACGAGCATCACCGGCCTGCTCAACCTTTTGTGTATTGTAAACGCCGTTTACTGGGCCCATCTGCGAAGAACCGGGGCCTCGGGAGAATAAAATGTCAATAATAGCAGCTTTTGTAATGGCCACCTTTACTACGCCGGAAAATATCAGCGTAAATCCGAAATCCATGCTGTGGCTGCTGCCGTTGGTCGCGGCGATTTCCATCGTATATAAGACTACAAAGCTGCCCAAAATAAGATTCGTCCATTTTGTCAAAGAATCGGTCGTCCTTTTCGGTTCCATCGTCATTTTCATGGCTATTACCGCCCTGGTCCTATGTGCTTTCGCATGGCTGGTCACGGAATAATCGCCCCCGGAATCATCCCCTATCTGCTCTGATTTTCAACCCCCGGCAGTGCCAGGGGCTAACAGAAATTGGCTTTGTTTGGCTTTGAATTGGGTTTGTTTTTTCGCTGCCCAAAACCGCTCAAAATCACCATAACTCATTATCAATATTGACTTAACGACATTTTCCCCATTTTAACATTGGCTTTGTTTTTTCAAATTGGGTTTTCAACCCCCAGAAAATCTGGGGGCTAAATAAGATTGGCTTTGTTTGGCTTTGAATTGGGTTTGTTTTCACCAAGTGTCCAATCCACTTCATTTTACATATCTTCTTATTATAATTGACTTTACGCTCATTCCGCCCTTTTAAAATTGGCTTTGTTTTTTCAAACGTACCCTTTCGTCTTGTTTAGTATCTTACGAATAAAATGCTGCGCACGGCGCGCAAGATATTTTTTAGAGTGTTTGTATCTATCTGTATTTACAATAGGTTACAACGTTTTTTTAAAAATCCAACTTTTTGGTTCCGGCTACGCCGGGTTAGGATTTAGAGCTTCGTATTTCGGATTTCCGGCCGAAGGCCGGTTTTGGTTTTGTTTTTTCAACTTAAGCTCAATTTTCCGTCGTTTTCTACTCTTTTTCACCTGTTTTTTTCTATATTCTGCCTTTTTTAGACACGGATTTACACCGATTAACACTGTTGTTTAAGCCACAGAGAAATAATCAATAGTAAATAATAAATGGCTTTGACCCGGCACCAGTGGTGCGGGCTAAACTGTATTGTTTCGTACTGAGTTCTGCGTGATTGGTCCTCATTTTTCCTTTTCCCTTTTACCTTTTTACTTCTTTACGTATTATACGAACCTCAATCCAAAAAGGCGGGCATATTCTCAATAAATGTCCATTACACGGCGTTTTCTTTATTCTCATGGAAGGCACGAAGAACCACGGAAAACCAAATCGTCAATCGACAATCGTAAATAGTAAATGAAAAGGTCTCCGTGAGACGGCGTCCTTTGTTCGTACTTCGTACAGCGTACCGAGTAATGCGTATTTAGGATAGGATTTAGGGATTTCCGGCACTTTTTCATTTTAACTTTTGTCTTTTTTTATTTTTTTTTCAAAGATTTTAATTTTTTTATTAGCTGCTCTGGATTCTTTCAGAATGCTTAAAAATGTAAGGACTGTGAGGGAAAATAAGCATTTCCGGCCATTAAAAGCCCCTTTGGGCCATTTCTACACTATGATCCAGAAGAGGATTGTCATAAATTCTTTAGATATGCTGTAAAAAATATGTGTATTTTCATCAAATTTACATTAAATATTATTGACATTGTTTCTTTTGTGTCGTATATTACATAGAACGATGAGGATATGTTGGCTCAGTAAGGCCAGTAGTAACAAGGCTATGTTAGGGCAGAAAGGGGAAGCGAAGATGGGACAAGAAGAAGAAAAAAAAACATATCCGGACGGCCGGAGATGTACAATAGATTTAACACCTGCAGCGTCAGAAGAAGTAGATCGTATATGCAACATGTTTGAACTTAAAATTTCAGACTTGTTTAGGTACTCTCTTTTGCTGATGAGAGTATATGCAGACGCCACCAGAGAGGGAAAGCAAATGCGTTTGGTCAATCGCAACGATCCCAATGAAATACAGGTTGTTGAATTACCTTTATTTGGAAGCTCACGATCTCACAGAAGCAGTGTTAGTGGGGAGAAAGAGAGTGTCGCGCGAACAGGATAAAATAAAAATAGATATCGAGGACATTACGCCAACTTCAGAGATTGTGAAGCAACTCGGTCTCAAACTGCATTGGTGGCGGGCGGTTGTAGCCCATATCATTGCAATAGTATTAATCGGTGCTCTGGTTTTGTCAATTCTTCCATATGTACTACTGCTGTGCCGTCATCCGGAGCAAGAAGAAGTAATCGTCTCTGCGTTCGAGAAATGGTATGGCATAATTGGACCGTTTGCCGGATTGGCTTTAGGAGCTTATTACGGAGCTTCAAAATTTAGACAATAGATACATGAGTTTAAAAGTAACCAGTTATTTCACTGGAGGGGATAACTAATGAGTGAAGCAGAAAATATTGGTCCCATAGATTTGCCTGAGGAGAATTTTGATATGCCCACAGAATTCAAACAAGATCCCTTTATTAGAGTATACTTAGCAAGTGGTTTAACGGGCAGAGAGATTCACAAAAAGTTGGATGATAGAATTCGCTCCGTGATAACTGAGGTCTTGGAGAAGTCGAGGTATAATGGGCTTCAATACAAGGTATATGATCCTGAGAGATACACAGGCACTGGTAGCCCACATTCCAGTAAGGAGGTTTATAGAATTGACTTTGAGAAAGTTGTAGAAGCCGATTTGGTGATCTTTTACCTAAACGCCCCTTCTTGGGGGGTTGGATACGAGGGACAAATTGCTGCTGGAGCAACTATTCCTAAAATACTGGTCTATCCCGAATCGCAAAAGGTGTCACGAATGGTATTAGGGGATTTTAATCCGGTGCTTTTTTCTGTAGAGTTCAAATCTGAAGCTGACTTGGCGCCACGTTTCTCACATAAATTGAACGTTTTCGGAAAAGAGATAATTGATATGGCATCTAAAAAGCGCCGTGTCTTTAATAGTCATACTACAATTGGACTTGCGAAGTTCATTTTCTGCCGTCGAGTGCGACTCGGTAAAACAATCGACGTGATAGCAAGAGAAACTGCAATAGAAGCTCATTGGATAACGATGGTGCAACTTGATAGTAGAAAGGCTGCGATGCTAACGTGGATACAACTTCAGAGAATCGCGGAGGCTATCCAGGCCGAATTAGGTTCCAATGAAAACGGTGTAGTTTATATGAGAGAGAAAGATGAAGAACATTTAGAACAATCTATGAAACAGTCTCTTGACAATCTCTACGAGGCTTATGTTTCGTATAGTAAGGTAGTTGATGATGGAGTTCTATTGATTTTGTGGGGTGAGTATAGTGAACATTTTCATTCTATCAATGACACTCTCTGGAAAATTGATAGCGCAATTTCAAAAGAGGATTGGCTAGAAAAATTTGAACAACGAGAAAAAGCTATCTGTGAGGAACGTGAGAAAAGTAGGGTGGTCTGTCTGCTCGGACTGGATGCAAAGAAACTACCTGAGACTCATAGGAAGTCATTGGACAACCTCTGCACATTCTTGGGGGAGGTGAATCAGATTAGTGAACAAAATCTTCAAAGACTTTGGAAGAACTTTAAGAAAGACAATGAGGACAAATCAGCTGCCAGGGGAGGGAATGCGACCAAGATGCGTGTATATTCAGTAGAAGATTGGCGTAACCTATTCAACGGTCTGCATTTGCAGGATTAGAACAAATTACATAAGGAGGTGGTCATGGTCTTAAATTTAGGGAAGGCCAGATTAGCAACCGCAATGGAAACTGCGCGCGGTCTACTTGAGAAGACAAAGAGAAAATTGCCCGTAGACATCTGTCGTATAGCTGAAATGTTGGATTATCGCGTTGAAGAAGCAGAAATTCGCTGGGCAGGATATGTAGCGGCTGGCGAAAAAAGTATTGTTGTAAAGAGAAGTGATACACCAACCCGGAAACGCTTTACAATAGCTCACGAGATTGGACATGTGCTTTGGAAGAACGCTTTCGAACAGTCTGCTAAGAGAAACAGACTATTCAAAGATGGTCCTTATTCCGAGGAAGAGAAGATAGCTAATAAACTGGCCACTGAATTGTTAATGCCAATGCCAGAATTCCAAGCTATGCTTCAGGGCTACATGTACCCTTCGTTCCAGAGCGTCATTGATATTGCTCATATGTTTGGCGTCTCATTCACCGCATGCGTGAGACGAATCACAGAAGTCCCATCTATGCTGGCGTTTATGTACTCCTATGACGTCTTTGAGAATACTCAGTCACAATATAACATTAGACCCAAACAACGTTATTCGACCCGTTATGAACTGAGATTTCTTACTCCTCCGCTGGATGTAGTAAAAAATTGCCTCGAACATACCTTACGTACAAACAAACTGTGGACGGGGAAGGTGAGATTTCAGATGGAAGCTGATCAGGTTCAAATTCCCAGTGTCGGAAGAGTGAGTTCAAGGAATTGCCAGACATATGTTACACTATTAGGTTGGAGACATCTTGATAGTCCAGTCCAATCGAAGATGCAAGCGAACCAACTTGTGGCCTTCTGATCCTTCTGATAAAATACGCCCATAGCAAAGGGATAGAATTGATAAGAGAGTAAAGGCATAGGGACCAAGTGAATAGGAGGCGTGAAAATAGCCGGGTCTTCGGCGGTTTTTTCGAGGATTTCTAATTCTACCAGGGCGTTAAAAGCGGCTTTTTGCTCGGCTTCTTTTTTGTTCGAGCCCCAGGCACTTGGGAAATGACGATCCTCAATACCCACCTCCAACTCCTGATTGCGGGATATTGCTTGACGTGAAGGCAGGTAATTTGGTATAAATAACATTAGTGAAACTTGTGCCTGCGCAGTCGGGCATCTGTGGTTTTGAGGTCATCCCGCGGCGCAATTCCTGTAATTATCCGAATAGTGGATGAGTTATTATGCAAAGCACAACAGCTTAATAAGGACTTTGTGCTAATGAATAAGAAATGGTATGGTTTAATGGTATTATTGGTGGTAGTGGCCGCGGAAAGTTTCGCCGCTGAGAAGCTCAGCGTAGTCGCCGCCGACGCAAGAGTTGAAAGACTCTCTGGCGGCTTTGAATTTACAGAAGGGCCTGCCGCCGATGCCGAGGGAAACGTATTCTTTACAGACCAGCCAAATAATCGAATCTACCGCTGGTCGGTGGATGGTGAGCTGTCTGTCTTTCACGAAAACCCGGGAAGAGCTAACGGGCTTTATTTCGACAAAGATGGAAATCTGCTGGCTTGTGCCGACCTTAATAACGAACTGTGGCTAATCGATATGCAGGGCCGGGTAACGGTGCTGGTTAAGGACTACAATGGCAAAAAGTTGAACGGCCCCAACGACCTTTGGATTGAGAGAAAAGGCGGCATCTATATTACGGACCCGTTCTATTCCAGGTCTTACTGGGACAGAGGCCCTATGGAGCAGGATGGCCAGCACGTGTACTACCTGACGCCCGACCGCAGCGAGCTTATCCGTGTCACCACCGACCTGGTCCAGCCTAACGGAATCATAGGCACACCCGACGGCAAGCTGCTTTATATAGCAGACATCGGAGCAGGCAAGACCTATGTATACCGCATAAATGCGGATGGCAGGCTTTCACACAAAGCCCTTTTTTGCTCGATGGGTTCGGACGGCATGACCATTGATAATGAGGGTAATGTCTACCTGACAGGCACAGATGTCACCGTCTTCGATCCGAGCGGTAAAGAGATCGAGCATATTGCCGTGCCCGCAGGCTGGACCGCTAATGTCACCTTCGGCGGCAAAGATAGACAGACGCTTTTTATTACTGCTCAAAACTCTCTTTACGGGCTGCGAATGCGGGTAAAAGGAGCATCAATTATTCCCGACTTCAACGGCGACGAAATAGTCGATATGGCAGACTTCTCCAGACTTGCAAAATACTGGCACCAGGATGAATGGTCGGTGGATATCAGCCCGGCACCTGTTGGCGACGGCAGGGTCGATATTCGGGATTTGGCTGTTTTGGCCGACTATTGGCTGAAGGAAGTTCTGCCGGTCGATCTGGGAGCATATTGGAAACTGGATGAGCAAGAAGGTAGTATAGCTAAAGACAGCGTGGGTGACAATCGCGGCACGGTCTACGGCGACCCAGCCTGGCAACCTGCCGGCGGCAAAATAGGTGGTGCGCTTCAGTTCGATGGGATTGACGATTATGTCGAGACCGGCTTTGCCCTGGACCCGGCGGATGGGGCATTCAGCGTCTTCGCCTGGATTAAAGGAGGTGCGCCCGGACAGGTAATAATATCTCAGACAGACGGCACCGGCACCGGACAGATATGGCTCGGCATGGACACTTTGAGCGGAAACCTGATGACCGGATTAGTGCCGCCTCCCGTCGGCCGGACTCCTCCACTACCACTGGAGTCAGAAAGCGTAATCACCGATGGCCAGTGGCACCACGTCGGCTTTGTTTGGGACGGCTCGTACAGGTCTCTTTATATAAACGGCACAGAAGTTGACAAAGACACAAATACTCTGGCCCCGCTGAAATCCTCGAATGGCGGCATGTACTTTGGCACCGACAAGAACCTTGATGCAACCAGTTTCTTCTCCGGCCTGATTGACGATGTTCGTATTTATGACAAGGCTCTGAGCGCAGAGGAAATCACGGCCCTGACACAATAGTACAGGCTTTGATCGGGGCGGTTCGCGAACCACCACTACGCAAAAGTCATGGGCACTATACCGATATTGCTGGGATGATACTGCTGTCTTTGAAGAAAAAGTGACCTGGTTGGGAGAAGTGTGAAAGTTGCTGGCTATTCGGCGGGTTCTTCGGCGTTTTCTTCGAGGACTCCTAATTCTACCAAAGCGTTGAAAGCGGCTTTTTGCTCTGCTTCCTTTTTGTTCGAACCCCAGGCGCTTTGAAAATGGCGGTCTTCAATAGTCACCTCCAGCTCGAAACACTTATTGTGGTCGGGCCCTTTTTCGTCGAGCAGCATGTACGAAGGCGTAGCGTTAAACTGCTCCTGCGAATACTGCTGGAGCAGGGACTTGAAGTTGCCATGATCCTGCTCGGCGTCGGACTGCTCAATCAACGGGCCGTAAATCCTCAAAATAAAATCGCGGGCGGCCTCAAAACCGCCGTCGATATGTATCGCGGCAATAATCGTCTCCAAAACGCCCGCCGCCAGGGAGCCCGAAAGGGCACGATTCGAGACCATGCCCTTGCCGACTTTGAGGTATTTTTGCAGGCCGAGCTGCCCGGAAATCTGAGCGCAGGTCTCGCGAGAGACAAGCTTGCTCTTGATTTTTGTCAGGTCGCCCTCGAGATAATCCGTGAAATTATCGAACAGGGCCTGGCAAATGACGACCGCTAAGACTGAGTCGCCGAAGAACTCAAGCCTTTCATTGCTCAGCAGGCGATTATCGACCGCAGAGGAATGAGTGAATGCTTTGACTAAAAGATTCTTGTCGGAAAATTCGTAACCTATTATCTGCTCAATTTGCCGCAGAATTTCTTCATCCATAATTAGCTAACCATCTGCAAACTTGCCAGGGCGACGAATTTATCGTCGGCGAACTCAAAAATTCCATCAAGGCCGGTTACCGTAAAAATCCCTCTGGTCGCCGCGGCCACACTGCAGAAAACGAGCCGATGCCCGCAATCAGACAGCAGTTTCCGGAGCTTCAGGAGCTTCGATATGCTGGAAGAAGTGATGATATCGACGCTCGAAAAATCAACGACGACCTCGCAATCGCCTCTATCGCGTACCATTTCGGTTACCGTCTTGAGCTCATCTCCCATTTCCGGCTCCTGGGGCAAGTCCACGAGAATAATATCTTCAGACCAATCTTGAATCCCCATTACAATCTCCTTTATTTAAAAATACATAAGACTATTCGTATTTTATCGGCATAAGTCCGGGCCAAGTTGAGCAAGAAAACATAGCCGAACACCATTTTGTAATCTATTGGCCCCGCTGAACGCTTCGGCGGGACCCAAAGTAACTTCATCTGCCGGGTAATATCGGCTTAAAAAGGTTGGTGCTTTTGTAAAACTATTTCTTGATGAGCTGTTTTAACTGAACCGTCATTTCGTTGATTCGCCATTCGATCGCCGAAAGTATCCAGAATTTGAAGTGATTAACACGCATCTGGATGTGTATCATATATATGATTTTTACCGACAGCATAACCGTTGTCAACTCGATCATTAAAAGGCGCAATTTATCGCCCGAGAATATGGAAATCGTGCCGGCCACGATAATAATTACGATAAATAAGACATTCATCAATTTCGTACGAAATTGCGGTACGCCCCCGATACCGCCTATAATCGTCCTGACACGTTCTTTTTCCTTCTCGAAATTTTCCAGCGCCTGCTTAAGATCACCGATTTCATCCTCAGTTTTCTCGTATTTCTCATTCATAAATACTCCTTAGACCAAACGTTTTCTGTTTACTCCCGGCGACTTATTCATATCGTATTCGCGAGCCGTCGAGATTAATTCCTATTATAATAATCTATCGGTTCAGTGGATACAAACACCTGGGCCTGCCATATTAAGGATATACCCACGGGCTTTGCCCATAAATACTCATCCGAATTTTTATTGACACACTTGAATATTTATGGCAGAATTCCGAAAATTCATTTAATGAAAGAATTGGAAACAGACATAATTGAAAAAGGTATTTGATGCAAGAATAGTCTCCGGACAGCCTTCTGGTTTTGCAAAGTTCCAGCAGTTTTCTCCTCTTTCAGCCATTCCTAATCGATTTTATAGAACTTGTAAGTATTGGTTATGAGGGAAATTGCCGGTAATTTAATATAAAAGAAAGGATATCCAGAGTAATATTTGCTGTAAAAATTTCCAGAATTTGCTGTAAAATCCGGAAGATTTGACTAAACTTGAGGCGACCCGGTGTTTTAGCCGGATAGATTCACGTAGGATTTCGAAAAAATACCGAATAAGGAGTAATGTAGCATGACTAAAATAATGCAAACAAAAACGATAACGGGTAATAAACAAGGCAACCCTGCGGGCCCTGCCGGATATTTGGAGCGCGGGTGGGTCATTGCGAACCATAAGCTGGTCTCGTTCCACGCGGCGTTTATTTCATCGGTACTGAGCCTTCCCGCGGCGGCGCTGGCAACGTTGGCGGCCAACCCGGAAGTCAATATCAAGCTCGAAGTGCTGAAATTCATGTTTTTAAGCTGGGAGACGGTTGTTTCCTTAATAATTCTTTACCTGTCCTGGCATATCAGCATTGCCATTCACGAGATGGGGCACTTTTTAACCGCCGTGAAGCTAACAGCGTTGAACCAGAACTCCCAGGAAAAGGCCGATGCGGTCATTCAGGGCGGCGGCGGCAAATTCAGCTGGTACGCGAAAATGTTCTTGCTGATTCCATGGGGCAAGTTTTACGGCGTCAAGAAAGAAGGCGGCAATTATGCTCCGGACGCCCCGTACAACCTGGCGGTTGCGGCATCGGCGCCGATATGGAGCCAGAGGCTCGCTACGATCTTTCTGCCAATTGCTGGCTTCTTCATCCTCATGGGACTGGCCGTGGGGCAGGACTGGATGATCTACATCGGTCGTTTCTTCCTGGCCCCAGGCTGTGTGGGCCTTCTGGACCGCCTGCTGGCTGATCCCGGCAAGCTGCGCGAGTTTAGTACGAGAGAGAAGCTCGCCGCCGAGCAGGCGACCAGGGCGGCAGCGGCCGCCTCGAAGGAGAGCTGGATGGTCCAGGTCGGCCAGCTCAAGAAGAAACTACTGACCACCCGAATGCAAAGTGTTACGTTGAAGGACGGCACCAGGGTCGCGGCCCCGTGGCAGTTCCGTAACTGCGCGATGGGTGGCCGGCACACCGAGAAAGAGTATCCCGAAAGCAATATCTCCATGCAGGAGAGCATGTTCATGCCGCTTTCGCCCAAGACCTACGAAGACGCCCAGGAAATGACGGTTAAGCTTCAATACCGGCTCAAGGAGATTATCGAGGCCGCTCCGGGCGCCAAGGTCATGGGCGTTGGTCTTGAAGGCGGTATCGCGCCTTATGTCGATAAAGAGCCACAGGACAAGGTTCCTGAGCAACGAATGTGGCGGATGATGAAGCAGGCGATTCTTGACTGCGAGTACGTCCCCGGCGTGGACGTGGCGATTGCTCTGGATCCGGCGGCATCGGAACTCGAGAACTTATACCGCGAAGAAACCGGCCAGAAAGACTCGGTCGGCATGTATCGTTTCTGGCGCGATAAGAGCAAGCTTGATATGAGCCGGGACGAAATTCTCGAACTCTACAAGCAGGCCATGGAAGACGGTGTGCCTGTCCTGTCCATCGAGGACGGCTTCGGCGAACTCGATCACGAAGGCTGGAAGAACCTGATGAAAGAGCTTGGCGACAAGGTCTTTGTCATCGGCGACGACCTGGTCACCACCAAAGACTCGAACATCGAGAATTGTGCCAAGAATGGCGAGATCAACGCCACCCTGATCAAGGCCAACCAGATCGGGACTCTCACCGAGACGGTGCTGGCCATGCTGACATCGCTGGCCTATGGAGCGGAACTCGTCGTTTCGCACCGCTCCAAGTCGCCCAACGATCCGTTTGAGGCTGAGATTGCCACGGCCATGAATGCCGTCGGACTTAAGTGTGGCGGCGGAGCCAATACGGAAAGACTTCAGAAGTATGGCCGGGTCATGGAAATCCTCGCACTGGCAAAGGCCGCCCAGCGGGAAATCACCGATAAAGAGCGTAAAGAGGTCGAGGAGAACGTCAAGGAGTTGGTGCGAATCCTCACGGGCAAAGAGGACATCAGTATCATGCCGGACGCCGGCGAGATCGATATCGCCAGCCTGCTTATCAAGTTGCTGGCTATCGAATCTGTCAGCGGCACCGAAGAGGCAACCAATGCCGGTATCCCGTCGGCGGCGGCAACCCTGTTCCTCGGCAAGACGGGAATCATTCGCTTCAAGGGCTCGACGCCTCTCGGAACATCGGCCGGTGTCGACGAGGCCATCCACTACGTGGACAGCATCATCGAGCCTTCCGATACAACCAAGAAATACGCCGACCTGTTCAAGGACGCCGGCGACGGTACATTCCGGTTCAAGAAAGACGTAGTGCTCCAGACGGTCAAGTCCAAGAACGACGATAAACTGATGGCACTCTGGAAAAAATCCAAACGTTACGACGGTAAGGGCTGTATGGACGCCGTTAAGCACATAGAGAGCGTGCTGGCCGATGCGTTCGTCGGCAGAAAGCTCATGAAGCTTGGCTCACTGCTCGATACGGACAAGGAGCTGCTGGCACTCGAACTGGAGCAGGCAATCAGCGCCGGCAGGATTTCCAAAAGCGCCTCGAAGGAAGAGAAGATCCACGCGATGCAGCGAAAAGGTGTTTTGGGTATGAACGCCATCCTTTCGATGTCACTTGCATTGGGCCGTGCAGTCGCGGCCAGCGACGGCAAAGAACTCTGGCAGCTTATCCGCGAGATGGCCAGTGAGACAATGGCCAAGTTTGTCGATGCTAACACCAAGGGCAAAAAGAAGAGCCTGGTGGACCTCAAGACGGCCGACTTCGACGAGCTGCAGACCCTCTTCCGCGAGGCTTCGGAAGGGGCCATCAAGGACGGCAAGAATATTTACGAGCTGCTCAGAGAGCAACTGCCCGTCTATCCGGTGTAAAACGAAAGAAAAGAATATTGAATAACGCAGCCTGCCCCGGGCAAGCACATGGGCTTGCCCCTACAGTTTTCTGTCTAACTTGCGGTAGCTGATTGCTTCTGCGATGTGCTCGGGGGCAATGTCACTGACACCGGCTAAATCCGCTATCGTGCGTGCAAGCTTGCAGATTTTATCGTGAGCGCGGGCGCTGAGTCCGAATTCCTGCATCGCCTGCTTCAGGAGCATTTCACCCGCCGAATCGAGCTTGCAGAACTTCTCGACCTGTTTATGGCTCATTCTGGCGTTGGAATGAATCTTCCCATCCCCGAAACGCTCGGCCTGTATGCCGGCAGCCCGGACAACGTCGGCACGCATCGTGGCCGAGTTGAGCTGGCCCGATTTCGAACGCAGCTTTCGGAAACTAATCGCCGGCACGTCGATGTGAATATCGATCCTGTCCACAAGAGGTCCCGAAACCTTCGAGAAATATCGCCTGATCTGGCCCGGCGTGCATTTGCACCGCCTGGTGTCGCTGCCGAAATAGCCACAGGGGCACGGATTCATCGCCGCGACCAGCATGAACTGAGCGGGAAACCGGACCGTCTTTTTCGCGCGCGAGACGATGACGAAACCATCTTCCAGTGGCTGGCGAATCATTTCCAGGACGTGGCGTGGAAATTCGACAAATTCATCCAGAAACAATATCCCGAAATGAGCTAATGACAATTCCCCGGGCCGGGGCGCCGAGCCGCCGCCGACCAGGGCCGGACCGCTTGCCGAGTGGTGCGGCATTCGCACGGGACGAGTCGCCATCAAGGCCTGATTTCTGCTCAGCAATCCAACCGATGAGTACACGCGGGTCGTCTCAAGCGACTGCTCCAGGTTCAGTGGCGGCAGAATCGTCGCCAGTCTTTGCGAGAGCATGGTCTTTCCCGCTCCGGGCGGCCCTATCATCATTATGTTGTGTCCGCCGGCGGCTGCGATGGTTAGCGCCCGCTTGACGCTTTCCTGGCCTTTCACATCAGCAAAATCAACGTCATAGCTTGCCGAGACATTAAAAAGCTCGTCGATATCGACATTGGTCGTCTCCAGCGGCAACTGCCCCGAAAGAAATCCGACCGCCTGGGTGAGCGAACCGACAGCAAAGACTTCGATGTCCTGAACAACCGCGGCTTCCTGTGCGTTATCCAGCGGCACGAGCATCCGGCTGAAACCTTCCGCCGCGGCGCTCATCGCCATACTCAATACGCCGTTGACCGGCCTGACCCTGCCGTCCAGGGCCAATTCGCCGACGATAATCGTCTCATGCAGAATCGAGCTGGCCAGGACGTTCTGGCCGATGAGCATGCCCAAAGCAATAGGTAAATCGAACGCCGGCCCCGCCTTTTTCACAGCCGCGGGCGCCAGGTTTATCAGCGACTTGGTTTTCGGATGCCTGTAGCCGCTATTGACAATGGCGCTTCTGACCCGCTCGATGCTCTCCTTCACGGCGGCATCGGGAAGGCCGACAATGACGGACTTCTCAAACCCGCCCCGGCCAACGTCGACTTCAACCTCGCAAATCACTCCCTCAATTCCGTCAAGCGTCACACTGTGCAGTCTGGCTAACATTTGTTATTTACAATTTCCCCGATTTATTATTTACTATTGCCAATAATACAATCTAAATCGAAAATAGTCAAAGGAGCAAAAACAATATGCCTACTATAAAAGATGTAATTGTCAAAAAGCCGTCGGACGAAGAAGCGGCCGTCTGCAAGGCCTGGCCGACCTGGAAATGCGAAGCCAGCACCTTCGACTGGGAATACACGGAAAAAGAAACCTGCCTTCTGATAGAAGGCAAGGTAACGGTCACGGATGGCACGGATTCGGTCAGTTTCGGCCCCGGCGACCTCGTAATTTTCCCCGAGGAACTCCAATGCACCTGGCAGGTCACCGAGCTGGTAAAGAAATACTACAATTTCGGCTGACAAGATTGCTCAAGCCGGCGCTCCAAGCGCGGTCGTGCTATACCTTGAATTCATCCGGCTCGAAACTAAGTTTCCGGCCGGCCTCTACGGCCTCGTTGACCTTCAGGACAGCGACCGCCGATTCATACCCTATCTCTGCGGGGCAATTGAGCGCCGCCTTGCCGCCGCTGTCGATAGCGTCGAAAAAGTTCTCCAGGTGCATTTGATGGGGTTTCTTATTCATTGCGACCGGCAGATCATACTTCGGTGGCGGCGGCGACTCACGAACATCCAGGACGGCCCCAGTCTTTCTTTCCACAATCTGTGGGCACCCGCACTTTTCGACACACTCTTGCCTGGCCTTTTCAATGCAATCTATCTCGCAATCGCACTGCTTATATAATAGGCCGCCTTTGACCCACTTGTCCCACTTAGGCGCCGTCCTTTCGTCACGGTAGATTTCGCATCTGTTGCCGCTCTCAGAAATAATAAGAGAACCTTCGCTGCCCATGAAGTTCTCGAAATATCCGCCGCTGCCGCTGCTGCTCACCGTCTGATAGAACGCGGTGACACTGCCCTGAGCCGTTTCATACTCATAGACCGCCATCACCGTATCGGGCCATTCGTGCGTCTTACGATCGTAGAAATTCGTCCGTCCGCTCGCTATGACGGAGCTGGGATTCGCCTGAAGGAACCAGTTGTAAATGTCGATCTGGTGCGAGCCTAAATCGACCATAGGTCCGCCTCCAAATCCCTTGTACCACCGCCAGTTTTTGAATTGTTGCATCGACGTATAGCCGTATTTTTCGAGAGTCGCCTGGTCGATAGGGCTGTTTTTCGGCCAGCCGAGCGGTTCACTTGCTCTGCGATTCCATTGGCCGTTGACCGCCGTGATCTGTCCCAGCAACTTCGCTCCTTTGATGAGATTTTCGTAGCAAAATATATATCGTGGATTGCTGCGCCGCTGATGGCCGATTTGCAGCAGCTTGCCGGTTCTCTTCGCAGCCAGAACCATCTTTCGAGCGTCTTCGAGCGTATTGGACATCTCCTTTTCGCAGTAGACATGCAGGCCGGCGTTAAGGCAATCAAGAGTATGCTCGGCGTGCCAAAAGTCGGGCGTGGCGATGATGACGGCGTCGAGGTCTTTCTCTTTATCGAGCATTTCCTTGTGGTCCACATAAGTATTGTGCTCGTGGCGATATTTTTTAAGCATGCGTGAGACTCGTTTTTGATTGTATGACTCCCAGATATCGCAGACGGCCTTAATGCGAATCCCCGGGATCTTCAGGCACGCACTCATAAGAACCTGCCCCTGTTCACCGACGCCAAGCAGGGCCACATTTATATCATCCGGCTTTTTGCCGGCGCCTGTCCGGCCCAGAACCATCGGCGAGAACGCCAATCCCGCTGTCGCCGCTGCTGCCGAATGCAAAAAACCACGCCTGTCTATTCTTGATTGTGTTCTCTGGTTATCCATTCTTCATCCCTTTCAATCTCGCGAGCGCAGAGACCCTATGCGCGCGGCTCAGCATGAACAAATTCCTGCTCTACTCGAATATCGCGTCTATAACCTACCCTCTTTCAATTTAGACGCTCACCGCAAGGCTTTTGGTATAAGGAAAATATCTTTCTCCCTCCGTCTCCGTCCACATCAGCGGCCAGTTGGTGAAGCCGGGCGCGGAGGCCGGAATTTACCCTCACATATTCGCCTGCTACTTCCCCTTGTTTTTCCCGCCCTGCCAATCCTGGAGGTTTTTGGCTAAAATTTCCACATCTTGTTTTTTCATGATATGGTCGATGATTACCGGCGGGATTTTCAACTTGACCATGGCCGCCTGCGCCCTCTGCCAGAGCCGGTCTTTTTTGGCCTTTGTGTCGGCTAAGTATAGATCGGTCACAAGCTCGCCGAGTTTCTGGAGCATGATCGTATCAAGGTTGTTGTAATACCCCGATATCACTGACTTCTGGTATTGTGAATACTCTTTCTTTGTCATGGGCCATCTTTTACAGCAAACTCGCAGATAAATCAAGTCATCAGGACAATGGCAGAGCTTTTTGCTGGATTTGCCGGGACAGCAGGCTATAATCTCGTCATACGTTAATGCGCGATGCGTCCGGCATGATAAGCCGACGACGCCTGCAATATTGGCAGATGAGTATACGAAAGAACATACTACCTATTTTGGTTCTATTGGTTTTGGTGTTGATGCCGCCAAGATCGGGATGGACTGCCCAAGACGACAAAGCTGCGGCTTTTGCCGGACAGGATCTGCACCTGCAGGGGCAAGAGCTGATTAGCTACCGTTTATCCCCCGTTGACCACGCGCTCGTTTTCCAGGGTGGATTTTCAATGTCAATCGGAGCTCATCTATTCTCCGCCGACAGAGCGGTAGTATGGCTGGGCCCTAACTCTGCAGGAATTCCAGGAAGCGGAATAACTCAGCCTGCCTCCGACACTCGGATTGATTATGAAGCGACGGTATATTTACAAGGCAATGTCTCAGCCAAAAAGCCTGAAGGCGCCACAACAACCGACTTGAGCCAAACAGTGATAGAACAAGGCCGCACGATAGCGGTCCAATTCGACGTCACCGGCGAGATATTCATAACAGCGGACAGTAGGAAGATTGAAGATCCTCGCGGATTAGAGCTTTACAGGGAGGCCTTTGAGACGCTGCAAGCGGCCGGGATAGAGCCGGCGATCGCCGAGGCCGAGCCGCGGGAGCCGGAATTGCAAGTAGAGATAATAACGCTGGAAGAACCGGGGCAGGAAGCCGCCGAGCCGCAGGAAAAGAAACCCAGCTTCAGGTATCCCCTTATCTTGTCACCCGCTGGAGAAGCTCCTCTAAAGGTCAAGGGGGACGATAAGGAGAAGATCGTAACGGTAATCGGCAGGTTCTATATATACCAGAAGCAGGATGAAAAGGGCGAACTGCTGGAATTGCAGGCCGACAACGCGGTTATATTTTTATCCGGGCAGCAACTACCGGCGGGTGATAGCAAAAGCGGGACCGGAGATATTCTGTCCGACGTGCAGGCAATCTATATGTCCGGCGACATTGTGATGACTAATGGGCAGCGAACGATTCGGGCCGATGAGATATACTACGATTTTCAGAGAAAAAAGGCGATCGCGATAAATGCGGTAATGAGGAATTTCGACACACGCGAAGGGATTCCGATTTACCTGCGAGCGGCAAAACTCAGGCAGACAGCGGAAAATGAATTCGCAGCCGATGACATCACTTTGACGACCAGCGAGTTTTACCTGCCTCAGATCTCGTTTAACGCTTCGAATATAACAATCACTGATACGACCACTACCGACGAAGAGCAGGGAGAAGTTTCCAAAAGCAGTTACGATGCAAAGATGCATGATGTGCGTTTTAAGATGTATGATAAAACGATTTTCTACTGGCCTTACGTGCGTAGTAATCTACAAAGGCCCGATCTTCCGATTAAAAGCGCCCGTCTCGGCTATGACAGCATCTGGGGATCGTTGATTGAGACGCGATGGTACCTGGCCCGGCTGTTAGGCTTGCAGGAGCCGGAAGGTACGAACAGCACCTTAGCGCTGGACTATTATAGCAAACACGGCTTCGGCGGCGGAATAGAAACAGAATACACATCAGAGGACTATTTCGGCAGACTTTTAGGTTATATGATTCACGATACCGGCGAGGATCGGCTCGGAAGGCACGACAGCCGCAGAGATCTTGAGCCGGAACGCGAACTGCGCGGACGCTTCCACTGGCAGCACAGGCAGTTCCTGCCCTACAACTGGCAGCTTACCGCCGAGACCAGCTATGAGTCCGATGAGAACTTCTTAGAGAGTTTTTATCGTAGCGAGTTTTACGTCGGCAAGGAACAGGAAACGCTCATTTATTTGAAGCGTATCGAGGACAACTGGGGCCTTTCTTTATTAGGAAAAGTCCGAATAAACGATTTTACGAATGAACTGGAAGAATTGCCCAGCACCGAATTCCACTGGACAGGCCAGTCGTTTTTCGACGATAAGCTGACGTTCTACAGCGATACTCAGGTCAGCAGGTTTCGTCAACTTTACGCATCATCCAATAATAACCCCGGTTCGGAGGATTTCTTTTCATTTGCGACAACGCGAAACGAGGTTGATATGCCGATGACCGTAGGCAAGGCGAAAATCGTGCCTTTTGTGGCCGGGACCGTAGCTTATGAAGACGGATTAGGCTTCTACAGAGAGCTTGACGGCTCAATGGCCGAGGGGCAAGAGAATGCCTGGTTTGGCGAAACTGGAATTCGTGCTTCAATACAACCATACTGGAAGGTATATCCCAATGTCAAATCGGAACTCTGGGATTTGAACCAGATGCGGCACTTAATAACGCCGTATTTGACCGCTGTCGCTTATACTCAAAACGAATCGCTTATCGAACAGAGGAATACTTTGAACGTAGGAATCTCACAGCGGCTGCAAACGAAACGCGGTTTAGATGAGAAACAACGAAGTGTTGACTGGATGCGACTTGATATGGACTTAA
>Ga0268285_1000536_pt1 | contig 21698 bp, 15 predicted proteins | sample saktaG_2_FD_190144 | JGI IMG/M metagenome (GOLD analysis project Ga0268285, IMG submission 190144) | Saline water microbial communities from Sakinaw Lake, British Columbia, Canada - sak_2013_06_06_120m | ecosystem: Environmental > Aquatic > Non-marine Saline and Alkaline > Saline ... | reverse complement strand
TTGCCGCAGCGACTTTATATGAGCATCCACAGTCCTGTCACACACGATAGCGTCATACCCTGCAACCGCATCCAATATTTGGGCCCTCGAAAAAACCGCACCGGGCCGTCGGGCCATAAATTCCAACAGCTTGAATTCAGTTAAGGTCAGTGAAATCTCTTTGCCCCCGACAGTCACTTTATGCCGGGTCCTGTCGATGGCGATTTCCCCTCTTTGGATTCTGTTGCTGATATGTTCTTCCCGCCCCCGCCTCAAAATCGCCCGCGTTCTCGCAATCAGCTCTCTGGGGCTGAAAGGTTTCGTGACATAATCATCGGCACCCAATTCAAGGCCGACGACTTTGTCCGTCTCTTGTGATTTTGCGCTTAGAATAATAATCGGTATATGTGCTACCCTGTCATCATTTTTGAGAGTCCGGCATACTTCGAAACCGTCCATGATTGGCAGCATAATATCCAGAATAATCAGGTCCGGCCGTTCCTTACCGGCCAACGCTATCCCCTGCTCGCCATTCAACGCCGAGACGGTTTCGTATCCCTCCTCCTTAAGATTGTAATCGAGCATCTCTACAATATCCCGGTCGTCTTCGATGATCAGGATCTTACGTTTACCCATCCCGGATGATACCGCCTCTCAAAAACTACTCTGAATTAACAAATCATACCAAGACTTATTTTCATGCCTTTTATCAGGACTTGATAGCTTTGCGGATTTCCTTATTTATCCTGACACTGCACCAGGCCTCGCCGCACATGGAGCAGTAATCGGCGGAGTCCGGCTGCTTTTCCTTTATCTCTTCGCAGGCCTGGCGGTGCATTCGTTCGGCTGTTTGAGGATCGAGAGATTCGGCCAGGTGTGTTTTCCAGTCCAGATTTGTGCGGGCCTTGCTCAGTTTCCTGTCTCGCTCGGCGGTGCCTTTCAAACCCCGAGCTACATCGCCGGCGTGGGCTGCGATTTTTGACGCTATGACGCCTGCCCGAACGTCATCGGCATCGGGCAGACCCAAGTGCTCCTTCGGCGTGACGTAGCATAAAAACGATGCGCCGTAAAAGGTGGCGGCGGTTCCGCCGATAGCCGATGTGATATGGTCGTAGCCAGGCGCAATGTCAGTCACCAGCGGGCCGAGCACATAAAATGGAGCACCATGGCAAATCTCCTGCTGGATCTGCATGTTGTACTGTATTTGGTCGAAAGGCACGTGGCCGGGACCCTCGACCATCACTTGGCAGCCTTTTTCCTGTGCTCTGGCGGTCAGTTCGCCGAGGGTCCTCAGCTCGGCAATCTGTGCCTCGTCGGTAGCATCAGCGATCGCGCCGGGCCGCAGACCGTCACCCAGAGAAAAACAAATATCATACTCGGCCAATATGTCACACAAATCGTCGAACATATCATACAAAGGATTCTGCTTATTGTGATGCAGCATCCATTTTGCTAACAATGCTCCGCCCCGGCTGACAATCCCCGCCACCCGGCTTTCGAGCAGCGGCAGATGCTCTCTTAGAACGCCGGCGTGAATCGTAAAGAAATCCACGCCCTGCCGGGCTTGTTTTTCGATGATCTCCAGGATAATCCCGCCGTCGATATCCTCGACGCCTCTTTTCTCGATGACCTGGTAGATGGGCACCGTTCCGAACGGAACCGGGCACTCGGCGAGCAATCTTTCCCGGGTCTCGTCGAGGTTGCCGCCCGTACTCAAATCCATTATCGCATCGGCGCCGGCGTCCAGTGCCGTCTGCATTTTGTCGAGCTCCGCTTCAACCGAGCTGCGAACGCTGCTTGTGCCGATATTTGCATTGACCTTAGTCGCAAGCACCCGGCCGATACCGGCCGGCAGAAGATTGGTTTTCAGATGCTGCTTATTCGCCGGAATGACAAGCCGGCCGGCGGCAATCTCATCCCGTATCAGCTCAGCATCAACATTTTCCGTTTTAGCGACAAATTTTACTTCGTCGCTAATAGTCCCGCCTCGTGCAATTTGTAATTGTGTTGCCATTTTCTTTTATTCCGTATCAAAAATAAAAATCGCTCCTGTAGGAAGCGATTCATTCTCACATCGTAAGTTTTATGATATTAGCCAATCACTTTCCTACGCAGGCATCGACGCCGAATCGGCGATTGTCCTGATCAGGTTCAGAGGGTTCTCTCTCAGGCCCGCTTCTCCGCGGACCGCCCCTAGTGAACGATATCATTATAACGTGTAACCGCCGGCAGTCAAATAAATACTAACAACCGCTGAAAGCATATATGCTGCCCGCCGCACCATACTTTTCTAAGGCAGTTGCATAAAGAGATAAACGCCCTTTTTGTTCGAGGTTGCGATATCGGGTTTTCCGTCACCGTTCATATCGGCGATTTCGAATTGGGTTCCGACGCCGGAATCGTCATCGATTTTGTGCGGAATATATTCGATATCCTCGTTTTCGGGACGCCGCAGCTCGAACCAGTAGAGCACTGCTGGTTCGTTGCCTCCGGGGTCTTTGCCCATGTGTGCAAAATGTCGCTTGCCCGTAACCAAATCCTTGATACCGTCATTATTAACATCGACCAGGCGTATCGCGTGTGTCTGAGAAAATTCCTTGAATATCTCATGCTGCTCGAATTGCGGACCGTCCGCGCCGGGGATTTGCTCGAACCACCAGATGCCGTAATTGTGTGCCGAGCTGGTAATAACGTCGCCGTCGCCGTCCCCGTCAATATCATAGACGAGCAAATCGGCACAGTCCGGGCCGAGCTTGGCGGGATGGAACTTCCAATTCTTATCCGTGCGGTCCCTGGGCGCCTCCCACCATCCTTCTTTGATAAGTACATCGCATCGCTCATCGCCGTTGACGTCGCCTGCGCCGAGGCCGTGGCTGTATTTCTCAGTTCCCGGTGCATTCGGGCCGTCGGCGATAATATGCATGTCCCACAGACCGTCGAGGTCCTTCGGCACGCCAAACCAGGCCATCTGGCCCTTGGGCCGAACGGCAAAGACCAGTACAGGTTTACCGTCGCCCAGCAGGTTGACGAAGATCGGCGTTTCGTTGCAGGCGCTTTTGACGACCATCCTCTCTTTCCAGTGGCCGGGCTTGTTCTTCGGATTCTCGTACCACAGGCACGGCCCATCCGGCAGGCCGATGACAATCGAATCGATCCAGCCGTCGCCGTTGACGTCCTTTGCGAAGTTGGCAAAACAATTGCTGTAACCCTTTGTGCCGTCGTATTGACCGACCGGGCGCAGCTCGTGCATCTTCCAGTCCGGCGCTGCGTACCAAACGTCGCCGGTCAGGATGTCCAGCTTACCATCGTGATTTACGTCCCCAACTGCGACCCCCTCGGCTCGAAATGTTTTGTCTAAGACTATTTTCTCAAAGCGAACTTCCTCGGCGGCTACTGAGATGTTGCAGAAAAACGCCGATATGACCAACAAAAATACCCATCTTGTCTTCATAATGACCTCCATCTTACATAGTTCATCGATGTTCGTAGGGGCAGGCCCATGTGCCTGCCCAGAGCAACCACACAGGGTTGCCCCCTACAACGCAGCACGAACTCAGCACGTAATTATAGCGTGTCGCGTTCGGGAGGTAAACAAATATCTACGCCTTTGAGTCAGGCAATCAGAGCCGGAGATGAAGAACAGCACATTGCCGATCCGGGCCATTAGTGAGAATTGTCATTGAGTTTTTCATCAAGCTCGGCCAAGGTGAAACCTTCTGCGATTACAACATGCTGTGTATCCGTCAAAATCAACCAGGGAAACGAACGAACGCCCCAGGAGAAACGAGTCTTCTCCTGGTTGCCTTTAACCATTCCGACGGGGAAGGGAATGTTGTTTTTTTCCACCCAATCTTTGAGTACGCTGTCATCAACCTTTGAAGCTTGAACGGCAACCACGACGACATCTTTTGCCATAAGCTCTTTTGCCCTTGTTCTTAATTGCAGCAGGCAATTTCGCGACGGCCGTTGGTTCATGTTAAAAAAGCAAAGCAGAATTGCTTTATTACTAATGTCCTCAGCAGTGATGTCCAGATCAATACCCTCAAACGCCGGTAATTCTCTACCCACGCCTACCCGTATCGACCAATCCTCCGGCACGTACTGGATGCGTCCATCCCATTCATCCACCACGAACTTTTTGCCCTTCTGCCAGGTATACTCAGTTCTAATTGGCTTTCCAGGTGCATCGCCAATTCTAATTCGTGTGCCATCCTGAATATCAAGCCCATCAAGGCTAAACGAGCCGAGATCGTTGTGGTCCGGATTAACATCGAGATACGTAACCTTGTACGGTGTGCGGCCGGACTGAGTTCTGTCCTTATACTCTCGGTTCGACAACCGTTCGAACTCCACGGGAAACCATATTCCATTCACACGCTCGAATCGGACGTTCTGCATCACTTCAGTAGAATTGTCAAAAGAATTAATAATATAGTAGCTTCGCGGACGTCCCCGCCGAAGATCTTCAGGCCCCTTCCGCACAATCGCTTTAGCAATCCCGTATCCGTGCTCAGGATCAAACCAGATCGTATAAGTCCCATGCCTGGAAACAGCATCGATGACATAACATTTCACCGATGCTACCCGATCAAGATCAGGTCGAACTGAGAGAGAGTCTGACTGCCTTAGTATCGAGTCAATACGCTCACGATCGCCACACAAAAATCCCAAGAAAGGACCGACACCGTCATAAGCTATTTCAAAATGCTCATTGCCTGTATATTCTGCATCGGCGGTCACGTAGAGATTGCTAACCGCTAACCGCGGTCCTTTGTAGTATTGGTAGTAGCGTTTATCACGCCACAGTAACTTTGTCGATCTCGATGCATTTTTCTCGACCCAAGTGCCGTCGCTTTCCAATTTAAATGGAGTTCTGCAAAAGTATGCTTTGAAGTCCTTTCCGGTATCCTCATATCTGAACTCTACTATGCTTTTGCTTCGATACTGTTTCAGTTGCTGCTCTGTAGTGCTCTCTGCAGAGGGTATCCAAGCTGACTCTGTCCTGGCAATGAGCGACTTCATTTTGTCTTGATTTTCAGCGTATCTATCGAGTAATTCCGACACGTTAAGTTTTTCGGCGGCAAATGCCGGGACCGATATACAGAAAGCCGCAATGAAAAGGAGTATATGTGTAGCTTTCATTATTAGACCTCTCTTTCAGAACCGTAACTGGTTCGTCTATGGCCCATCCTGAGATGCTACTGGTAAGACTGCGATACTTCCCGCTCTTGTTATCTTAGCAAAAACGATTTGGCATCACAAGCTTTTTTTTTTGCTGATTTTGGAGCTTGAACAATTGCCCGCGATTCGAGGGCGGGACGCCCTCGACACAGTTGCCCATCTACGAAAAAATTACGACAATTCAGGCGAATGGGGGCACTTATGGGTAAGAATTTTGTGGTCTGTTTTGGTTACGAGGATGTCGTCTTCGATGCGGATTCCGAGCTTGCCGGGCATGTATATACCGGGTTCGATTGTGATGACCTGGCCGGCTTTGAGTTTGCTTTTGCCATCTGGCTTGAGGAATGGATCTTCGTGGATTTCGAGGCCGAAGCCGTGTCCTGTGCCGTGGCCGTAAACGGGCAGGCCGGCCTTGTCAATCACCTTTCGTGCGGCGGCGTCGACCTGTGCGATTTTCACGCCGGGTTTTATCGTTTTTATCGCGGCGGCCTGGGCCTGCTCTACTACGTCATAGACCTTTTTGTAAAAAGCCGTCATGCCGCCGATCACAAAACATCGGGTGATGTCGCTGCAATAGCCTTTGTATTTGGCGCCGAAGTCTATCAGGACGGCATCTTTTTTCTTGAGCTTTCTTTTAGCCGGCTGATGATGCGGACGGGAACCGTTGGGGCCGAAAGCGACTATAGTCTCGAAACTGTTACGCGCCCCTAATTTGCGGATTTGAAAATCGAGCATGCCGGCCATCTCGCTCTCGGTGACACCCGGCTTGATGTAAGGCAGGGTTTGTGCGAGGGCCTTAGTTGAGATGGCAGCGGCGGATCTGATTGTTGCAATCTCGCTTTCGTCCTTGATGCTTCGCACGGTCTCTACAATACCCGCAGCTGTTTTGAACCGGGCTTTGACATTCTTTTTCAACTGCTCGAAGTCCGCAAGCGAAACCGAATCCTCGACGGCCACCGTTCGGACGGATTTTAATTTCTTTACCAGCCCGGCGACGGCTTTGGCCATTGGCCCGGCCCGGTCGATGATTTTGCAGCTCGGACATTCTTTTTGTGCCTGCTCGGTGTACCTGCTGTCGGTCAGAAGATAAACCCGTCCTCCGGCGATGGCCGCCCAGCTATCCTCGCCCAGAAAGCCGGTCATGTAAGTGACATTGGCTGGCTTTGTGACGAGCAGGAATCGTATTTTCTTTTTATCCAGCTCGCGGCGAATCGCCCTGATGCGCTTTCGTATAATATCTCTATCCATTCGGACTGTTCTCCAATCGGTACCATTTTCTGATGCTCAGCGGCCGAGCACGTTCTTTGCCGGGGCCCATTTTTTTTGCCAGGCCGGATATTCGTTTGCCAGCAGGTCGGTCGCGTAATATCCGAGCCAACTGTATCCGTTGCGGCGCTCGTATGATATCTCGGCCAGCGTCGTTTTCGGTATGCCGTCCCGACTGCAAAAGAACGGCTTGTTGGTCTCGATGTCATAGAAACGTGCCCATATCCGAGGCGCCGAAGCATCCTCGACAATCACCTTGTCCCAGCCATTTGATTCTGCCCTGTTTTGTTTTCGGATTTGCCTGATCCCTTCAATCCCGGCTTCGTCGAACCATGCGACCGCTGCCTGTACGGCTTCGATAATCTCCGGCCCGGGCCTGTCAATGCTCATCAGGAACCTGACAATACCCACAGATTCAGCTCCGCTGATGGAGGCCAATTCGTAACTGCGGGCCTTTCTCGGGACGAAGGTTTTCTCATCGTGCTGGGCGCACCAAGCCGTCTTTCTGCCATTGACGACGATCTGGCATTTCAGGATACACTCGACGCCTTTTGGTACGGCGGCTTCGGCCCTCCGGCGGTGGTCCTCATCAACAAAAATGTAGGGCGGCTTTTTCCCGGTTACATCACCAAGCAGGTCAAGCACACCGATCATCGTGCCGTCGTTGAACGTGATGTGCTTCGAATAGCCGGTTGGATTCGGGTATCGCTGCGGCCAGCCGCCATTGTCGTACTGGGCATCGAGTACGTAATCCAGCCCCTTGAGAAAGGCTTCTTTGAAGCGTTCGATTCCGGTGGCTTGATAAACTATCGCCAGGTATCGCATCTGCGTGCGGGTAGCCTCGTTGTCCAGCGTGGAATCATTCTTAATCCTGGCCTTGCGCAGTTTAGCCTTGTCCTGTTTGCTCAGGACAGATGCCATGTCGATATTTTTCTGCCAGCCGCCTGAGTCGCGCTGGTGCAGAAGAAGGTTATCGGCAATGCGGATTGCCTGGTCGGTAGCGTAAAACTCCGGCCGCTGGTTGAGGCATCGTCTCCACGATATGGATGTGGCGGAATTTTCCCTGCCCTGGGCACCGGAAACAATTGCCAGGGCAAACAAACAAATCGAAAACTTCAGTGTATATCGTATCATATTCATCATTTTTACAGAAAACCGCGAAAAAATAAAGCCTTTTTAGCCGGCGCGTTTGGTTTTGTGCTGGTTGCTTCTTATACTTTCTGTAGATAAAGACCTTGCTGGGGGGGAAACCGGTTGGCGTAGAAACATGGACCCGCCTTTGATGTTTTCTGCGAGGGAGAAAAACTGCTTGTAACGCCCAATTTTCCCGGATAGGACGGCTTTTAGAGCCGTCCTTTTTTTATATCTTGTAAGAGCCCCCTTTTGCCGGTACAATACGGCAGTTTTTTAATTTGTCTAATCTAATATTGATATGGGTGGTTCACGAACCACCCCTACGCTGGAAGCAGGCAAAACGCAAAATTGAGGAAGTTTTACTAAAAGGCTTCTCAATTTTGATTTTTATTTTTAATCTTTGGATTTCCTTAAATTATGTTATTACCGATTCGGACAAGCATTAAGCCGAGACGAACGCCTTATGCGAATTACGCCCTCGTAGCTGTCAATGTGGCTATTTTCCTGCTGAGCTTTTTCCCTGTTGAATCGTTAGGAGGCGAGAGGGAATATATTCGGCACTGGGCCAACCAGTTCGTGCTCGATCCCCGGCCGGGGCATTTGTTTCTTTGGCAGTTTGTCAGCTACGCCTTTTTACACGCCGGCCTTATGCATATCGTCGGCAATATGTTCTTCCTGTATCTGTTCGGCAATAACGTTAACGACAAGCTCGGCCATATCGGGTACCTGGCCTTTTATTTAGCGGGGGCGGTTTTTAGCGGCATAGGACATACACTTCTGAGTAGTTCACCTGTCCTCGGAGCCAGCGGGGCCGTTGCCGCCGTAACGGGTGCTTATCTGGTCCTGTTCCCGCAGACGTTAATCACCGTTATCTACTGGTTCTTTTTCATCGGCACCATGGAACTGCCGGCGATGTACTTTATCGCCTTCAAGCTTATCATCTGGGACAATATCTTTGAACCTAGCATTGCGCCTCCGGTCGCCATTGCCTACGGGGCACATCTGGCGGGATATATCTTTGGAATCGGAGCGATGGTCGTTTTGCTTGCAACCCATATCCTCAGCGGCAGCAATTACGATTTGTGGGCAATGATAAAATTCTGGAATCGTCGCCGCCGCTATCGCGATGTTGTATCGAGCGGCTACGACCCATATACCGGTCGGACTAAGATAAAAGTCAAAGAGGTTATCAAAAGCGCCGCCGAGCAGCAGAAGGATGAGCAAATAAGGCAGCTTCGCAGCGAGATCAGCGATCGGATGACGCAGCGTAATTTGCCGGCCGCCGCCGAACTCTTTATCGAGCTGATGAAACAAGACAGTGAGCAGATTCTGCCCAGCAAACAATTGCTGGATATTGCCAATCAGCTTGCCGGCGATAATAAGCACGCCGAGTCGGCGCGGGCCTATGAACAGCTTTTATCTCACTATAGTACCTATGAATACGCCGAACAGGTCGAGCTGATGTTAGGTATCATATATTCACGCTATCTGAATCAGCCCGGGCCGGCGGAAAAACATTTACAGATCGCGGAGAAAAAACTCACCGATCCCGGCCAGTTAAAGATGTGCCGGGATGAGCTTGCCCGAATACAAAAAGCTTAATTCAATACGGTTTAATAAGCCGCCGATATATTTCCTTCCAAAATCCGATTTTTATCCGGCCAAGAAACAATAATAATTTTTAGGTGAAAAAGCAAGATTTCTTATTGACCAATTGGCCAGTTTTGACTAAATAGTCAGCCTTATGAAAACCGGGCACAATAAACCCGAAGAAAGCAGGCTCCAGAAGAGAGCTACAAGGACGCATAAAAGGCTTAAATACGCGGCCCTGGATATCTTCAGAGGCAAGAGTGTCCGCGCCGTTACTGTTGAAGAAATTACCGAAAAAGCAGGATTTGTGTTTGGCTTCTTCTTTTTTGCCATGATCGGCATGACTTCAAAAGAAATTAAAATAAATATCAAACCTCTTAGGTGGGTTTTCGTAAAGAGTCTGGTGATGTTTCCTGGGCAATAGGAGTTGTTGAGAAATTCGTCGTGTCAATTGCAAATCTATGGATTGTATTTGGACTTGTGGTTTGAAGAAATTATGGAAAAAAATGAGACAAACGGAAACAAGCTGAAGCCGGCAGAGATAAAAAAATTCAAGGCCATGCTGTTGGCAAAGCTGACTGAGATACTCGGCAACGTTACAAGCATGGAAACGGAAGCTTTGCGAAGAGACAGAAGCGACCTTTCGAATATGCCGATTCACATGGCCGATCTCGGAACGGACAACTCTGAAATCGAAAACATCCTCGGCCTGATGGACAGCGAAAGAAAAATCCTTTTGGAAATATATGATGCACTGAGACGCATTGAAGACGGTACATATGGAATTTGTGAAAGTCGTGACGAGCAAATCCCGAGGGGACGACTCAAGGCAATCCCCTGGGCCAGATACTGCGTCGCCTGCGCCACACTTTTAGAAAAGGGCCTTCTCGCGAAGAAACAATATGAAGAATTTAATGGAACATTTCCCGACGATTTAAGCGATGACGAATAAGACATAAGCATATCCTTTGTATAAAGGTCTGTCGTAACTTTCGGGCCGGCAATGAAATAGTATGAAAATTGCAATTATTTACAACCACGATTTTCAAAATGTAATAAAGTTCTTTTAAGTCCGGTTTTACCGTTAACATCGCCGGGGCGGATAAAAATCCCGTTTTCAGCCTCTTTACGGCCGGGCGGTAAAATTCTCCAGAATTCGTCAAATCAGCGTTCCCGGACAGACAAAAAGAGGTAAAATACCGCTGGAGAATCACTCTTGGATGGTCGATATTTTATCTAATAAAAAAGTTGACAATCAGTCGAACGGCTGCTAACTTGAAATAGCGAACGAGTCGTTTGGCGATTCAAATGTTTTTGGGTTTTGGGATAAGAACCACTTTTTTGGGAGATAGAAAAATGCGATCTTATATAAATCTGTTTATTTTCGCTATTTTAACATGTTTAGTATCCATTTGCTTTGCCCAGCAAACTGCTACGGCGTCCGGCAGCTCTCAGGAAGTTGATACCTCGTCCTTTCCTTATACCGCCGAAATAGCCGGGGATGACGTTTATGTCCGCTCCGGCCCGGGCACGAACTTTTACCACTGCGGCAAGCTCAAAACGGGCGACAAAGTAAAAGTGGTCGGCAAACAGTTTAGCTGGTCCCGCATCGTTCCGCCGGCCGGCAGCTTTTCCTGGATTTCAATGCAGTATGTCACGATTAACCCGGCCGATCCGAAGATTGGAACCGTTACCGGCGACAATGTTCGTGTCTATGCCGGCTCCGATTACGTCAAGCCGCTCTATTCCACGACCCTGCAGGGAAAACTCAGCAAGGGCGAGAAGGTCAAGCTGTCAGGCGAGCAGATGGACGATTATTATAAGATCGCCTCTCCGCCTTTTGCCTATCTCTGGGTAAGCACTAAGTTCACCAAGGCGATACCGGAGCCTATCGAAGCTCCGCCGGTTATCCCGACTCTGACCTCGCCGCCCGTCGAGCCGAAAGTCGGATCGACCGAACCTGCTGACGCCAACGCGACGGTCGCAGTTGTTCCGGAGCCCATAGCTCCCAAGTCACCGCTCGAAAGATATCGCGAGCTGAAAGAGCAGGTCAAGGCCGAGCATGCCAAACCGGCAGACCAGCAGAATTACACGGACCTGAAAAAGGCGCTGCTTGAAATCGCCAACGACAAAGAGGCCGGCAACGCGGCACGTTTCTCGCAGTTCGTCGTCAGGCAGATCGAGGGCTACGAGCTGGCTTTGGCGGTCGTAAAAGAAGTCAAGCTTCAAAATGAGCAGCTTGAGAAGGTCAAGGCCGGAATCAATAAGGCCAAAGCGACAAGAATGGCCGAAGTTGGAACTATGGGTAAGTTCGCAGTTGTCGGAGAATTCCAAACTTATCAGACCTACGGCCCGGGACACTACCGGATTGTTGACGAAGCCGGCAAAATGGTCTGTTACGCTTTACCAACCGGTGTAGCTTCGCCAATGGATTTGGACGGTTTCGTCGGCCAGAAGGTCGGTCTTGTCGGAACGATCGAGCCGCACCTGCCGACAAAGAAAGCTCTCGTAAGATTCACGGCAATTGTAAAGCAATAATCGCCGGCTGTCTGCTGCGTTAATTGTTTTTCAATATGTTCCCTCCAAAGCTGGGAATAGTCCCACTCGTTCTATTTTGCGCTGATTGCGAGCGATTCGGCAAGCTCTGCAAATCCCTCCGCCTCATTCTGTTCGTATCGATAATCCTGCTCATACGGCCCGAATAGTTCGGACCATTCGTACTCAAGCCTCGGCGTCCTGCCTATACCGTCGATTCGGCCGTCCGCCCAGATGGTCATATCCCCTTTGCCGCGATAGGCGACACTCAGTCGCTGGAAGCCTTCCTGCCCGCCGGCAGGGTCGACGAGACTCCAGTGACTTTCCTGTGTCTTGGGAGTCTCATCGTTATAATAAACGTCGGCTCCGAAATCTTCGTCGGACGGCGTGTAAGTCCCGTCAGTCCATTGGTTGGTCGTAATCATCGCTTCGCCATGATGCCAGACGTTTTGCGGCGTGCGCAGATCGTAGAAATCAGGCCCGGCCCGATTCGGATTGCATGTCATAACACCGCCGAAGCCTTCCGGCGCATAGTAGTTCAGGAATGTGCCCGTCATTAACTCGTAGTTCTGCAACTCTGCGAAAACTTCGCTGAGTTGACTCGATAAATCTGAGCCGGGAAGATAAGTAAGCGCATATCGGCACGCAATCATTCGCGGCATGCGCCCGGATGATATATCCGCTCCCGAAGACTGGTAATCATGGAGTGAGACCAGTGTACCGAACTCATTGACGCCCTGGGCTGCCGTCACCATGCCCGGGAATCCCAGGTTGACCCAACGGGCCGAGCTGTCATCGGGGACATAAACAAACAACACATGGTGGTTCAGGCTGCCGATGGGCGTCGGAAAATCCAGTCGACGAGTGGACAAGGTCTTAATTGGTGCCGCGACATACCGGCCCCAGCATGTATGGCTTCGGCATGCGTAACTCAGGTCGCCGATTGCGTTGAACATTTTAAGATCGAGTTTGTTGATACCCGCGGCGGGGTATTTTTCAGCCAGCGCCTCGACCATGCCATCCAGTTCCTGTTCGATCTCGGCCGGCCTCCACACAGAACCGACCATCACGATTCTTAATACACTATACCAGCCGCCCAGGAGCTCCTTCGTCTCCTCCGCCGTTTTAACGATGTAATCCGCCAGTAAATCCCCGTGTGCATAGCCCATTTCGTAGTACGAGCCGTAGAGGCGTACGACAGTATATCCCTGCCCGGCGGCATTAAGTTGCTGGTCTATGATTACACCATTAGCGACGGCGGTCGATAATGAAAGACTTGCCTGCGACGTGCCCCCATAGGCGCCCATGTTGATTCTATTGCCATTGGGAAGCGGCTCAAAACCGACGGGACTGTTCGGATCACCGGCATCGATACAGTCGCTCGTTAAATCATCGATGACCCAGCTTTCGCTGGCTGGATCCCAGCGCCCTGTCTGCGATTTCATATGATAATCGCTATCGACCCATGCAGCATTCGGATCGTTTGGCTCGACGACGACGTTAGGATCATTAACATTGGCCCAATAGCCTGTCTCGGCAAAATTCGGATCGACGGATATGGAACCCGGGCCTGCTAATGTGTCGTCAACTTCGTTATCACGCATGTAATTAACATCGTTATGCCACAAATTGTTGTAACTTATTGTTGGTGAACCGGTCACGAAATTATGATTGATACCGTTTGTGTGCCCGGTAATGATGTTATTGACTATAACAGGTGAAACCATCACCCTCAGTGTTATTCCACTTGTCTCGTTATTTACTATTGTATTATTGATAATATCCGGATTGCCTGGATTTTCCTCTGAGCCGTAAATATAGAAGCCATTAGAATTGTTCTTGATGATGTTATTTCTTACCTCAGGATTAGCCCCGTTCCAAACACCTGTACCGATATTGTTATGAACAATAATGTTGTTTCTGATGATAGGCGCATAACTTCCATCTACATATACGCCGCAGTTCGTATGTCCTGAATCATTCTCCCCGCTGCTTCTTAATGTAAAACCGCTAATAGTTACGTCATTGGCCCGGGCATCCACAACATCTCCGTATCCGTTGGCGTCTATAATTGTCGCTTCAGCTCCGGCTCCGGATAGATTAATCCCATTTTTAAGGGTGATATTCTCATAGTATGTACCGGGTGCTACGCTGACTGTATCGCCGTATTCCGCTGCATCTATCCCGGCTTGTATGTTGTCGAAATCCGCTTGGGCATCATCGTCCACGTAAATGACCTTACCACAGGCGAATGGGCAGAAAAGAACCACGATGAGCATCAAAGGGATTGTCCGAAAAACTCGTGTAAATCCGGCTTCCATCATTCTTTGTTCCTCCAGCCCCCATCTTTTCAGGCAATAGGGCAATAACAGGCTTTCCCCGATTATTTCTGTTACATAGTATACCAGAAGGCGGCTGTACCTGCAAAGTGCAAAAGACAGGAAGGATGAGCGATGAGGGACGAATCGTCCGTTGTCCTTCCTCTCTGTCATAAATCGTCGCCCGGCCTTTGCTCTACCCCTTTTGGAGTAGTTTCGGCCTTGAAATTGGCTTTGATTGGCTTTGTTTTTTCGGCTGCCGAACCCTGCATAATTTTTTATAATCCTTTGTAATAACTGAGGTTGCACTAATTTCAGCCCCTGTAAAATTGGCTTTGTTTTTTCAAATCGGGTTTTCAACCCCCAGATAAATCTGGGGGCTAAATAAGATTGGCTTTGTTTGGCTTTGAATTGGCTTTGTTTTTCGCAGCCTTAAAAGCATGAAATTCTTCATAATCACCTTTCATATAGATACTTACGCCAATTCTGCCCTTTCGTAAATTGGGTTTGTTTTTTCAAATTAAGCTCAAATTTTCGTCGTTTTCTATTCTTTTTCACCTGTTTTTTTCATTATTCTGCCTTTTTTCGACACGGATTTACACCGATTAACACTGTTGTTTGAGCAACAGAGAAATAATCATTAATCATTAATCATTTAGTTACGTATTATACGAATCTTGGCACAAAAAGGCGGGCTAATTTCAAATAAATCTCCGTGAGACGGCGTCCTTTGTGCGTAGTGCGTGCTGCGTAGTGCGTATTGCGTGCTGTGGATGGTGTTTTTACCTTGTTTTATGCTTTTTTACTTCATAATTGGACATTGCCTGTTCGATATTGGATATTCGTAGAGGTTGTAGCTCCTGTATTCTGTGTTCTTTATCCCGCCTTTTACTCTTTCTTTACAATTTATTTTAAAAAAATCGATAATTCGTAGGTAACATTTACCCCGTGAGATACGCTGTAACTAATAGTGGAAGCGTCTGAAGTTATCTCATGGGGTGAATCCCGTGAGATACACTGTAACAAGTAGAAGAGCTGAATAGGTCCTGAAAGTCGGAATTCGGGATTTTTGATTGAAAATCCTAACGGAGCAGTGTAGATTTGTGATCGGTAAGCGATGAAGTGGGACATCTTGGATCTGTGGTCGTTAGTAATGGTTTTGGTAGAATACGGTGGCTGTACTCAATTATTGATGAGTTTGGGATGCATATATCGGTTGGAAATAAGTATGGTGTCCATAATGGCACTAAGTTAAGCATATTTGATCGTCTCAGAGGTTGAGCCAGATGCCGCTTGATTGGAAATTTCGCTGATTTGGCTGGCAAACAAGCTGCTCTCTTGCACACGATTCCCCTTAACTTAGTGCTATTATATGGTGTCCACGGAATTGGGTGGAATTGGGAATTGGCAAAAAATTGTATAATTTAAAAACAAAGCTGCGTTATGAGGATTTTGGTTTCGGGAATTGAGCAGATAACTATTCATCATGTTTTTTGATGTTGTTGTCCGATAATAATTTGATAACGTTATTTTTTGTTGTTAAATGGGAGAGAATAAATGTGTGAGCCATGGAAAAGCTGGATACCTGGTGTTTTGTCTAAGGAACAGGTCCAAGAGTTATGCGAAGAGGAATATGTTACAAATGTAAAGAACTGGAATAGCAAGAAGAAGGGGGAAAATCCAATTGACCATTCGTCTATCGATTTAACCTTATCAAAGGAAGGGTATGAAATGGTAAATGGGTCGATAAAGCCAACTAAACAAGATGGATATAAAAGAACGATTCTTGAAAATGCCGATTATTCTAAAGTTCATGATGCAGAGAGTGATGGTATATTTCTTTTAGAAAAGAAACACACATATGTATTTGCTCTAAATGAAAAACTTGACGGACGAAAGTTAAAAAAAAGCCCGATTTGTGGCCGAGCGACTGCTAAGAGTTCGGTTGGGAGGGTTGATGTATTATGCCGTTTGATTGTGGACAAGATGGATCACTACGAGTATTTTGACCGAGATAAATTGCCTGAAAAGCAGATTGAAATGTTTTTGGAAATAACTCCTATCACTTTCAATGTAAGGATCAGGGAGGGAGAACCTTTGTCACAGCTTCGCTTATTTTATTACCTCCCAGATATCTCCCGTATGAAAGGGAAGGAATTATACAGATGCCTTTTGCGCCGTCAGGAGAATGTGGGGGACGAGACACTTTCGGTTGATCTATCAGGAACGAAAGTTTTTAAGAAGGACAAAATCGTTTATAGGGATAACATTGCTGCCTTTAGAGGGAAGGTAGAACAGGACATACCCATAGATTTATGGAAACATGAGGAAACAAACAGACCGAATCCGAATGATTATTGGGAGTGCATAGAAGCAAATAAAAAGAAAAGGTTGTTAGTTGAAAAGAATCATTTTTATATTTTGAGATCCAAAGAAAGGCTTTGCTTACCAGAAGGAATCGCTGTATATTGTCGTGCGATTGATGAAGCTATTGGCGAAATGCGTATACATTATGCTGGATTTGCGCATCCTTTTTTTGGTAAAGACCGAAAAGACAAAAAGGAAGGTACTCCTCTGATATTTGAGGTTCGCGGGCACAATATTAATGTCAATTTAGTAGACGATGAAAGATTAGCAAGGCTGGTGTTTTATAGAATGTCAAAAGATTGCAAAAAGCCAGAGCCAGAAGATTACGAAGAGGACGAGAAAAAAGATGATTATAATGAGCAAGAATTGAGGCTGTCAAAATTTTTTAGAGATTGGGGAGATGGTGATTAGTTGAGGACGTGACAATTATATTGCATTGTAGGTAATAAGAATGGAAGACTTATTTTCACAAAAAGGTAATTTTAGTGTTGTTAGGCTATCTGAAGCAGATGCGCGCGGTGATACCGACCATCTGAAGAGATTGCGGGAGTTGGTATTAGAAAACGAACCGATGTATCCGAATATTAATAAGTGGTTTGACGAGAAAGTTATGGCGGGCTTGAAGGCTTCAGAAAGAATCGGGTATGTTGGCTATCTTAATGAGAAGCCGGCTGTTTCTGCAATAGTAAGGCGAGGGGAGGCTGCTAAATTCTGTCATCTTAGAATAAAAGATGAGCTTCAGGATATTAATCTTGGAGAGGCTTTTTTTGCATTGATGGGTCTGGAAGTGAGGGGATTCAGTAAAGAAGTACATTTTACAATTCCAGAGGGGCTTTGGGAGAAAAAGAATGGATTCTTTAAGTCGTTTGGATTTGCGAAAGCTGTCAAAGCGGGACATCAATATAGGCTTTTCGAGGATGAGCTTTGGTGTTCATCAGATTTTGATAAACTTTGGAGGGCCATTTTGAAAAAACTTCCCAAGATTGGTCACGGCTTTTTTGTGAATGGACAATCACTAGATAGCGGACTTTTAATGAGTATTAAGGCGGAATATGCAAGAAAGGTTGTGTCCGGAGAGAAAAAGGTCGAGATAAGGAGAAGTTTCTCCAAAAAATGGACTGGGTGTAAAGTTAGTATATACGCGTCGGGACGTGAACGTTCTCTTGTGGGTGAAGCTCTAATATCAAAAGTAATTATTGATAAACCTCAAAATGTTTGGGATAGATTTAACGACCAAATAGGATGTACAAGAGAAGATTTTGAGAAGTACACTAGATCCAAAAGCCAGATTTATGCCGTTGTATTAGAAAATGCCATACCATATCGAAAAAGCATATCTCTAAGAGAAGTGTCAAGTTTAACGAAAGAGAATTTGCGTCCACCTCAAAATTATTATAACCTTAACAATAATATTAAATGGGCAGAGGCCGTTTCAATCGGGGCTTTGTTACAAAGTAGTTTTGGAATGAGAGAGCCCATTTTATTATAAAGATAAACTTGAGACTCTAAGATCTTGACAAAACTTGGGACAGTGGGGCTGTTGAAAAAGCCCCACCGTAACACCTGAGATTGCCACGCGATTCTTCGAATCGCTCGCAATGACGCGAAAATGAACCTTTTGTCATTGCGAGGAGTTTAGCGACGAAGCAATCTCACGTTTTTCAACAGGCCCACGTTGACCAATTTATGATGTTGAAGTAGAAAAGTGATTCCAAAGACGTATAGAAACAAAAGAAAAAGAACTTCAATACGCGGAATCGTAAACGTTCCTGTTTAATCCATTGGTATAAGGCTGTTTTTGGCCGGGGGGGTATAAAAAAAGCCGCGCCTTTGATAGCGCGACTTTTTGAATAACAGATTGGAACGGTGGGCCGAGGCCCACCCTACTTATTTATTTTTCCGCCATGCCGGGTAAGACCGGCAATGGCATTTGCTTAACGTCCGCGTCTTTCATCTGATCCTGGGATTGCTACGATATCGTCCGGGGGAGCTACTACGCCGGATGACTCGAAATCCAGGGCGGCCGGAGTTAGCGTCAGGTTGTACCAGGGCGAACCCGTGTTCTCCGTCAGGTCCTTCCACCTGACCAGCTTGCCGGTATAGGTGGAGATTCGGCCCATGATCGCGGTGAGCGTCGATTCGGCGACGTTCCGGGCCTCGTTGAGCGGCTCGTTTTTGAGAATACTTTCGAGCAGATCGACATGCTCCTGCACGTAGGCGTTGCGGTCGGGGAAGTCCGGCGGCTTGATGTCTTTTCCTTTCAGACCGCCTTCACCCCATGTTTCGCCTGCGGTGCCCGCGAAGAATTCCCGGACTCCGCCGTCGGTCCCGTTGACCTGGCGGCACATGCTGTGGATGCGGACGCCGTCGCCGTAATCGAAATCGACGCTGTGGAAGTCGAACTGGTTGCCGGTCTTGCGGCGTGCTCGGCCGCCGAAGCCGAGAGCGTTGTCCGGCGGATGCCCGATATACCAGTTGGCAACGTCGAGATTGTGAACGTGCTGCTCGACGATATGGTCGCCCGACATCTCGGTAAAGCTGACCCAGTTGCGGATCATGTAGTCGGCGTCGCTTTCGTTCGGGTCTTTGGTCTTGTACCAGAGTGCCCCGCCGCACCACCAGACACAGCCGCCGACGATTTTGCCGATCGCGCCGCGTTCGACTGCGTATTGGATTCGTTGATAGTTCGCCTGGTGACGGCGCTGCGTGCCGGCGACGACTCCGAGGCCGTTCTTCTTGGCAACCTCACCGGCCGCGATAATCTTTCGAATGCCCGGCGGGTCGACGGCAACGGGTTTCTCCATGAAGACGTGCTTGCCAGCTTTGACGGCGGCCTCGAAATGCACGGGGCGGAAGTTCGGCGACGTGGCTATCAGCACGACGTCCGCGTCCGTTTCGAGAAGATTCTTGTAAGCGTTGCCGCCCCCGAAGCATTTAGATGCCGGGAGCTGGTATTTGCCGCCGGTCGATTCGGCCTTTTGCTTAAACCAGTCGGCGGTAGCGACTAATTCCAGCTCCAGCCCGTCGATATGCGTGGCGGCCTCTATGCAGTTGCCTAAGGCTCCGTTGCCCCTGCCGCCGCAGCCAATCAGAGCGATCTTCAGTTTCCTTTTAGCTCCTGCGGCGAAGATTACACTTTTGCCGGCCAGAATTGCAGCCGCCCCGACCGCAGAGGTCTTCATGAAATCCCTGCGCGAAACACTGGCGGTTCTTTCAATTGATTCATTCTTCATAAATATTTCCTTCCCGTTAACTTATGCTTCTAAACAATTCTTTCAATAGTGACGGGCCTAAAAATCGTCGCAGGCCCGATACGCGTCGATGACCGCCTGCTCGCCTTCCTTGCCTCGCTTGCTTTTGCCGTGCTCCATGCACAGAACACCCTTGTAGCCCTTGTCGTAAATGTGCTTGAAGATGTTCTTGTAATTAATCTCGCCGGTGGTCGGCTCATTGCGGCCGGGATTGTCACCGAGATGGAAGGAAGCGATTTCGCTCCATGCCATATCGATGTTCGGAATCAGGTTGCCTTCGGTAATCTGCTGGTGGTAAATGTCGTCGACAATCTTGACCGAGGGGCTGTTGACGGCCCGGCAGATCATGTAGGCCTGCGGAATCTTGGTCAGGAACAGGCCCGGGTGATTTGTCCAGGCATTCAGCGGCTCCAGAACGATTACCAGTCCCGACGGCTCAACCACTTCGGCGCAGTATTTGAGATTGTCGATAACGTTGGTCGTCTGATAGTCCCATTCAAGGCCCTCGTCGAAGTGACCCGGCACGACCAGCGTCCATTTGGCGTTGACACGCTTGGCACATTCGACGCCTTCCTTCATTTTGTTGATCAGCATTTCACGAATTTCCTGGTCGCGAGTGACGAATGACTTTTTGCCGAAGTCGGCGTAAAGAACGAACGGCCCTAAGGTCATGTCGAGCCGGCTCATTTCTTTTGCGATTTTTTCCTGTAAGTCTTTCGGCTTTCCCATGATGCCGTTATCGAACATCGCCGAAAAGCCCTGATCGGCCATGAATTTGAGCTGATCAATGGGGTCTCTGCCGGCATGTTCTCTGAACGCTCCGAGCGTAGGAGCATACTTCAGCTTGAACTTCTTCGAGGGCGTTGCCGCCCGAGCGGTCGATGTCCCCGCTGAAATCGCTACCGCCGCGGCTGCTGCGGAAGCCATCAAGCCGCGCCGGGATATCTTCGCATCACCCGAATGTGAATTCTCTTGCACATTTTGCATTCTGATTACTCCTAAAATATTACGTTCTGACCGCTATTTCTTGAACGCGGTCCACTTTTGCTTGCTCTTGGTGCTTGCCAGAACGGTCTCGATGAAGAGCATGCCTCGCAGGCCGTCGTTGACATCCGGGAAGTCCAGCGCCAGGGGATCGGGTTTAGTTCTGGTTATCCTCGCCCGCACGGTATCGGCGAAGTTGCGGTAATTGTTGGCGAAGGCCTCGAAGAACGCCTCGGGATGGCCTGAAGGCAGGCGCGTGGCACGACCCGCCGCGGCGCTCTTGGCGCCGACGTAGCCATTTCCACGGCTCCAGACTTGTACCGGTCCGTCCGGAACCTTGATGTACAACTGGTTTGGATGCTCCTGATGCCATTCCAGGCCCTTATCTTCGCCGTAGACCCAGATAGCAATATTGTTCTCTTCGCCGATGGAAACCTGGCTGGCGTGCAGAACGCCCCGGGCTCCGTTGTTGAAACGCAGCAGGACGTTACCGTCGTCGTCGAGTCTTCGGCCCTTGACAAAAATCGTCAGGTCGGCACAAACTTCCTTGATTTTCAATCCCGTGACGTACTCGGAAAGGTTCTCGGCGTGTGTGCCGATGTCACCCATGCAGCCGGCGCCGCCGCTCTGCTTCGGGTCGGTCCGCCAGGCGGCCTGCATCTGGCCCGTTTTCTCAATAGCCGTGGCCAGCCAGCCCTGCGGATACTGCACGACGATTTTGCGAATCTTGCCCAGGTCGCCGGCCCGGACCATGTCACGTGCAAGCTTCACCATGGGATAGCCCGTGTAGTTGTGCATCAGTCCGAACACTTTGCGTGTTTTCTTGACGAGTTGCTTGAGTTCCTTGGCCTGTTTTGAGTCGATTGTCATCGGTTTTTCGCACATCACGTGGAAGCCCGCGTTGAGAAAATCTCTCGCAATCGGAAAATGCCAGTTGTTCGGCGTAGTGACCGAAACAAAATCGATTCTCTCACCTTCCGGCAGCTTAAGCTCGCCATCGATCATCTGCTGGTAAGTGCCGTAAACGCGCTTGGGATCGATCAAAAGCTCGCGTCCCTGCTGTTTGGATTTGCGCGGGTTGATATCGAACGCC
>Ga0268285_1000535_pt1 | contig 21706 bp, 18 predicted proteins | sample saktaG_2_FD_190144 | JGI IMG/M metagenome (GOLD analysis project Ga0268285, IMG submission 190144) | Saline water microbial communities from Sakinaw Lake, British Columbia, Canada - sak_2013_06_06_120m | ecosystem: Environmental > Aquatic > Non-marine Saline and Alkaline > Saline ... | reverse complement strand
ACGAAAATTCACAAAAGTGATTTTGAATTTTAATATATTCTTATGTTCTTTTGGGATGATTTTGTGGCTAACCTCCATCCTAAAACCAATCTTTTATATACACATTCTCTTTCGGAAATATTAGATTTATTTGCTCTACAATATTTTCAGAGATTTCAGCTTCGTCTTTAACAAATTATTTTCAAGTCTTCAGGTGCTTCTTGGAAGAAGGGATGAACTAATTCACAATAAATTGTCCGCTAATTGAACGAAGCGTAGTTTTTTACAGCGTGTTAGTCGCAGCTTTTGCAATATGCTCTCCTTCCTTCTCGTTTGTCTGGATGTTCAATCGCTGTTCTACTGCCTGTAAAATAGCTTCCAGCATTTCTGTATAAGACATCCCTGCTATATTCGCCATCTTCGCCAGGTGTCCATCCCAGCACCAGCCCGGATTTGGATTCACCTCAAGGAGCTTCGGATTACCTTTTGAGTTGAGCCTCCAGTCAAAGCGACAGTAATCTCTGCATTCCAGCCTTTCAAAAAGCTTCAAACACCATTCTACGATTAGTTTCTTTGTTCCCTCTGGTAATTCGGCAGGAACGGATTTGATGTTCCAGTATGGTGAGTCTGGAAGCCACTTAGCCTCGTATCCACATATTTTTGGAAGTTTTGCTGGTATCATTGAATAATCTGACTCAATAATGGGTAAGACTGTGTAAGATTCAGGAAAATTTCCTATTATTCCCACGCTTAAGTCTTTTCCTGTGAGGAATTCTTCAACAAGAATTGGTTTATCATAGCCAAATTTACCTCTGATTTCTGAAATAGCATTGATAAGTTCCTCAATAGTTTTTACCACGCTCCTTTGGGTTATCCCAAAACTGGAATCACCAAAGTTTGGTTTTACAATAACAGGAAATCCAAATGGAAGTTCAAAAATATTATCTTCGGATTTGATAAAAAAAGCTTCTGACACGGGTATTTTCATCTCTTTTGCAACTCCACGCACAAGTGATTTGTCGTAACAGTAAGCAAGGCTTTGGGGACAGGAACCTGTATATGGAAGCCCCATCATTTCTAACAAGGCTGGTATATGAAGCTCATTTTCAGCATTGTTGTTGTAACCTTCATCGCATAGATTAAAAGCAAAATCTACTTTTGTTTTTAGTTTCATCAAGTCATAAAGCAAAGCATTATGATTGTTAAGATATGTAAATTGGTAGCCTTTTAGTTCTCTTAACGCACTTTTCAATTGATCAATTGTATATATGTCATCGTCATCAAAGATACCCAATGGCTTTAAAGGGTCAGGCTTCGTAGGGTCACCCAATAGCACAACTACATTCTTTGTTATCTCTTTCGCTCTTTTCTTAATAGGTGTCCACTCCTTCCTGCACACAGTTGTAACAATAATTCGCTTTTCCATCATTCCCAAATCCTGATTCCGCTCTGAATCTGTGGATACTTCTCCATTAAAGGTAATCGCATTGAACCCTACTGTTTTTAACAATTCACCTATGCTCTTATGGGTATAGAGTCTTTCCGAATAAAATTGGTCTCTAATAACCCCTTTTTTCACATGGGTGATAACCTCTCGTGAGATTAGACACTGTTCGTCCAATGAAAGGGAACGCGCCCGACAAACAAAATAGTTTTTGTCTATCCATTCCCAGGATCTGGGATTAAAATGGGCTCTTAAGTATTCTCCATCAGCAACATCAATGAGAAGTCGACCCCAGGGCTTCAGAACTCTGAAAACCTCTTTCAGAACTCTCAGGTCATCCTGAATCGTTTCAAAATAGCCAAAACTGTTCCCAAGGATCATCACGGCATCAAAATTATCAGGTGGATACGGAAGTTTTCGGGCATCCCCTTCCCTGAATCTAACTTTCAACCCTTCATTTTTTGCTTGTGATTTTGCCTTTTGAATCAGATAATGGGAGCGATCCAACCCTTCCACATATCTTAATCCTCTCCTTGCCAGTTCCAGAGAATGGCGTCCCTGCCCACAACATAAATCCAAGATTTTATCATCTGTGGAGAGCTTCAGAATCTCCGAGAACAAGTCTACTTCTTGACGAGTGATATTCTGGTCGTCCACTACATCCCCATCTGTTTTCAGGTAAAAGGCGTTGAAAATGCTTCGCCACCAATCTGGACGAACATGCTCTTCAAGAGTCGGGATAGGTCCTAATACTTTTCTTTGGTGTCCAACTTTCCCCTTACATTGCGGGGGTTTATCCTTGGATGCTTTTTTATTCATTGTTTTTTTACCTCCATTTTTCCAAAGTTACGGATAATTTTTTTGTATTATTTTTAGTTGTTCGCGAACAAATCCTCTGTTACGAGCCTCTGGCATTGTGACAACACCAGAGAGAACAGCCATTTTCATTTTTTGAAAACGAACATTTTCTCTAAATGGATAATAAAACATTGCAGACATAATTTGCGGATTTTCTTTCCCTATAAATCCTCTGCCAAATTCTACGCCAGTTTCAATATACCTTCCGGCATTATCCTGCTTCATATGAAAACAATAGCAGCACATCTGGGCATATCGCTCAATGTCTTTTTTTAATAGCTTTCTAATCTTCATTTTTTCACATTTCCGGGTTTCTGAAAGAATCATTAATAAAAGTTGTCAATTTTTAATTTAATGATACCCTTAAAATTCCTGGTATAATTTATGTATCCGTCAGGCCTGATGAATTCCCGATGTATCGGGAGAGCTGAAGGAGAAGGCGGACACATAATAATTTTAGTGGAAATTTATAATGATAAAAATTGTATTGCTTGCCGTGAGTAATGTTACATTCTATCTCTTTCCATTTCACCGCTCTTATGTCATTCCCTCTTTCCCAATTGTCATTCTCGCGAAAGCGGGAATCCATAAATGATAACGTAACTGGATTCCCAATCCAGTTGGGAATGACATCTCTCTTTTGTTTTTTAAAAGATTTCCGAAACGAGATTGAGTAATAATTTTCCATATTAAATATCCCGTCAATACCTTATTCTTATGGCTTTACAAGAAACGTATTTCTAATTTTTATGGGTATCTCTGAATGAGATGCTAGGAGGACTATTCGGACAGTTTTCTTGACGTGTAAAAGGCAACTAAATTTTTAGTGAATATAGCACTCATAAGATAAATAAAGCTATTGAGGATAAATGAACCCGGAAATCTCAGAAGAACTCATAGAAGAACACGGTCTTTCAAAGGAAGAATACAATCGCATTTTATCAATATTAGGAAGAGATCCAACGATCACTGAGCTGGGTATTTTTTCTGTAATGTGGTCGGAACATGCCAGTTATAAGAACTCAATACTACAAATAAAAACTCTTCCTCGTTCCGGAGAATGCCTTCTCAAAGATGCCGGTGAAGAAAATGCGGGTGTGGTTGATATTGGAGATGGACTTGCAGTTGCTTTTAAGATCGAGAGCCACAATCATCCCTCTGCATTGGAGCCGTATCAAGGTGCAGCAACAGGGGTCGGCGGCATTCTGAGAGATGTGTTCACTATGGGAGCTCGACCGATAGCTTCGCTGAATTCACTCCGCTTCGGCTCTTTGGACAATCCCAGAGTAAAACATCTTCTCAAAGGTGTAGTAAAAGGTATTGCAGATTACGGTAATTGCATGGGGATTCCTACAGTGGCTGGAGAAATCTATTTTGATGACAGCTATGAGGGAAATCCGCTTGTGAATGCAATGACCGTTGGGATTCTGAAGCATGAAAATATTGCTACTGCTGCTGCGTATGGCAAAGGAAATTACGTTTTGTATGTTGGCTCTTCGACAGCCAGGGATGGAATTCACGGCGCTACCTTTGCATCTGTCGAGCTCACTGAGGAATCGGCTAAAAAAAGAACTTCTGTGCAGGTAGGGGATCCGTTCATGGAAAAATTGCTGCTCGAAGCTACCCTCGATGTGATCAAACAAAATCTGGTTGTAGGTATTCAGGATATGGGAGCTGCAGGTCTGACCTGTTCATCCGCAGAGATGGCTGCAAAAGCAGGAACCGGTGTTGACATCGATGTTTCACTCGTTCCCAAAAGGGAAAAAGGAATGACTCCATACGAGGTCATGCTCTCGGAATCACAGGAAAGAATGCTGCTGGTTATCGAGCCGAAAAACTTCGGGAAAGTTAAGGAAATCTATGAAAAATGGGATCTGCATGTCGTGAAGATAGGCGAGGTGACTGATGACGGAAATTTACGAGTCAGAGAAAACGGAATCGTTGTTGCAGATATTCCTGCTCAAACACTTGTGCTTGGCGGCGAAGCGCCTATATATGTGCGGGAAACTCAATATCCATCCTATCTTGAGAAAGCGCATTCATTTGATGAAATGAGTATAAGAGAGCCGGAAAATTACACTGAAACACTTAAAAAATTGCTCTCTTCTCCAAACATAGCAAGCAAGAATTATGTCTATACACAATATGATCATATGGTGAGAATTAATTCTGTTATAGAGCCAGGATCGGATGCGGCAGTTGTAAGAATAAAAGGTACGAACAAAGCGCTGGCAATGACTACAGACTGCAATGGAAGATATTGCTACCTCGATCCTTATGAAGGGGCAAAAGGCGCTGTCGCAGAAGCAGCAAGAAATATTGTGTGTTCGGGTGGAAAACCTATTGCCATTACGAATTGCCTTAACTTTGGGAATCCTTATAAAAAAGAAATTTACTGGACATTCTCAGAGTGCATTCGCGGTATGGGGGATGCGTGCAGGTTTTTTAAAACTCCTGTCACCGGCGGCAATGTGAGCTTTTATAATGAAACTGTTACAAGTGCAGTGTATCCTACACCAACGATCGGGATGATTGGACTTTTAGAGGATATTAACCTTGCCACAAATCAATATTTCAAAGATATTGGAGATGCGATAATTTTATTAGGAAAACCTTGTGATACAATTGGAGGATCTGAATATCTCGCAGTTGAACATAATACAATCGCTGGGCATGCACCCAAAGTTGATTTGGAACTTGAACAGAAAATTCAGATTATTTGCTCCGAAGCTATCAGAAAAGGGCTAATAAAATCTGCTCATGATTGTTCGGAAGGCGGTCTTGCAGTGGCATTGGCGGAATCGTGCTTCAACCCTAAAGGATTACTTGGCGCTCATATTGAAATGGAATGTACATATCGTCCTGACTTTGAACTTTTTGGTGAAGCTCATTCACGAATTGTAGTATCTCTAGAAGAAAAAGACATTCCTTCACTTATCAAAATAATAAAAAAGTATAACTGTCCTTATCAAATACTTGGAAAAGTTGCTGATCAAAAATTTCAAATCAATAAGCTTATCTCATGTGATATAAATAATTTGTATAATTTTTGGTATAATGCTATTCAGAGAAAAATGGAAACTGTATCATGATACCATACCCGGAAATTAACCCGTCACTCGCAACCATCCCCAAATTTTCTATCGGATCTCTTGCAGTTGGACCTTTTGAGATAAGGTGGTATGCACTGATGTACATTATTTCCTTTGCTATTGGATATTTCCTTTTGAAAAAACTCTACAAGGAACGTGATGTCCATATAAAGAAAGCACATTTTGAGAACCTCTTCTTTTACCTCATGCTTGGAGTCATAATAGGTGGGCGGCTTGGCTACATGCTTTTTTATAATTTCAAGGAAATATTCAGAAATCCCCTTGAAATATTCGCAGTATGGCATGGGGGTATGTCATTCCACGGAGGTTTGATCGCATCGATACTTTTTGGATACTTATTCTGCAGAAAATATCATTATGATTTTTATAAATTAGCAGATCCAACCGTTGTAGTAGCACCAATAGGACTCGCGCTCGGACGGCTGGGAAACTTCATCAATGCAGAACTTTACGGAAGAGCAACCAATCTTCCATGGGGAATGCTTTTCCCGGGAGAACAGTTCGCTCGACATCCCTCTCAGCTTTATGAAATGTTCCTCGAAGGAATTCTGCTTTTCGTTATCTTATTCATTCTTATAAAAAAGAATGTACGAAAAGGTTTTGTGTTCTGGAGCTTTATCTTTTTATATGGACTCTTCAGATTTCTTGTGGAGTTTGTTCGTGAACCGGATGCTCATTTAGGGCATCTGATTGGCTTCATGACAATGGGACAGATACTCAGCTTGCTTATGATGATAGCAGGAATAATCGGCTATATCTCAATTTTTAAGAAAAAACGAGTACCAGAGATCAATGAGAATGAAGAAAATGATTAGATATATTATTGGAATTCTATCCATACTTGCACTCCTCGGTTGCAGTTCTGTTCAATCCGGCAAGTATAATACTTTTGAAATTCAAAACAAGATCATTGAAAATCTTAGTTTTTTGAAAGAATGCAAGGCAGGAGGCATTGCAAATATCAATTATAACGGCTTTGAGATCAAAACAAATTTTTTATTAAGGAAAAAGGATTCAAAGGTTAGAATAGATATTTTCTCAGGTGGCATATTAGGCCTTTCACCTGCACCCAAAGCCCAAATCGTTCTGTGTGATAATTTTGTAAACGTCTTCATTCCTGATCAAAAACGGCTCACAATAACTCGCCTGATACCTGCAGATTCGCTTGTAAATGTTCAGGGAATCGTTGGCAACTATGGTGTTGTAGAGAATTTCGGCTATTATAAGACCTCGCCATTCAATGGCGTGTATTATATCTTTGATAAGAAATTTCATCTTGAAGTTATCCAGATACGTGAAATTCGTATTCAGCTAACCAAGTACAAAAGAAATTTGCCTTATCAGATTACTGTGCTAAAAGATAAAAATGAGATACTCACACTTGAAATAGACAAATGGGATTTCCCGCACTATTCTGATAATATCTTTGATTTCGAAGTACCTACAAATGTGCAGATCGAAGCAAACGAGCTCGATCTCATAATTCCGATAGAAATAATTGAGGAAGAATAGAGGATATATGATCGCACGATATACATTACCGGAAATGGCTCATTTATGGAGTCTTGAAAAAAAATTCCAAACTTGGCTGAAGCTCGAGATCGCAGCTACAGAAGCAATGAACCAACTCGGTTTAGTGCCTGATGCTGATCTAAAAAACATTCAGCAAAAAGCACAATTTAAAGTTGCTGAAATAAACGAAATTGAGAATAAAGTTCATCATGATGTTATCGCATTTCTTACGAATGTAGCAGAATATGTGGGACCTTCATCTCGCTATATTCACCTTGGCATGACTTCATCTGATGTGATCGATACAGCAAATTCGCTTATGATGAAACAGGCAGGAGAAATAATTCTTGCTTCGATCCAAACATGTATGGATACACTTAAAGAAAGTGCTTATAAGTATAAAAACACACTCTGTATAGGACGCTCCCACGGTATTCATGCAGAGCCAACTACTTTCGGGCTTAAACTCGCACTCTGGTATGATGAAATGCACAGAAATCTCATTCGATGGCAAAGAGCCATTGAAACGATCTCTGTAGGGCAGATATCAGGAGCAGTTGGCAATTATGCACATCTTCCCATTGAAGTGGAAACCTATGTATGCAAAAAGCTTGGACTAAAGCCGGTAAACATATCCACACAGGTCATACAGAGAGACCGCTATGCAGAATATCTTTCATCAATTGCTATCATAGGAAGTACACTCGAAAAGATCGCTTTGGAAATTCGTCATCTTCAAAGAACGGAAGTTCATGAAGTAGAGGAGAATTTTTCAAAAGGACAAAAGGGTTCTTCTGCAATGCCTCATAAAAAAAATCCAATTATTGCTGAGCGTATTTGCGGTCTCGCACGCATTTTACGCAGTAATGCAATGACCGGCTTTGAGAATAATGCACTCTGGCATGAACGAGACATCAGCCATTCTTCTGCTGAAAGGATAATCATTCCTGACTCAACCTCGCTGATACATTATTTACTTGTTAAAACGACTGCCCTCGTTGAGAACCTTGTGGTGTTCCCGGAAAAGATGATGGAAAACGTAGATCTTACACATGGGCTGATCTATAGCCAGTCCGTTCTCCTTGCCCTTGCAAAGAAAGGTAACTCGCGGGAAAAAGCATACGAGATCGTACAGAAAGCTGCAATGGAATGCTGGAAAACAAAAGAAGATTTTCAAGATATTTTGAAACGAAGTAGGGAATTCACCTCATTATTAAATGAAAATGAGATAAATTCCCTGTTTAGCTTAGATAAATTTACTGATAATGTTGATTCTATATTTTCTAGAGTTTTTGATATGTAGGAGAAATATTATGAACCACGAAATACCCGAAAGACTCGGAATTATTAATTTTTTTATTTTCGTTATTTTCGTGCCTTTCGCTCGTCACGGCGGAGCGTGGCGAAGTCGGATGGTTAAAAAGAATTATATGTAGGAGTAAATATGCGAAAAGCAACAATATACGTTACACTAAAACCTCAAGTTCTCGACCCGCAAGGCAAGGTTATAATGAATGCCTTGCATACGCTTGGTTATAACAACGTCTCAGAAGTTCGTGCTAGCAAGATGTTCGAAGTTACAATTAATCCAGAAAATGATGCTGATATCTCAAAAGAGATCGATGAGATATGCGACAAAGTTCTGGCAAATCCGAATATTGAAACCTATCATTATGATATTCATGACGAGTAAAATAACTGAAGTTACGCAGTTGTAATGAAAAATTTTTTAACTTCACTGTTTAAAACCACACCTGCAGAAGGTAGAGAGAATATAGAAGATAATAGGAATGAATGTAGAAGCATGGGCTTCTTTAGTTATTACTTTACCAATTTAGGAATTGGTAAAGAGAACCACACCCTACTCTTTACCAAGCCCCAGCTTGGTAAAGCATATAGAGTAAAAATATGAAGTATAACATAATAATTTTTCCGGGCTCAAATTGTGATTATGATGCATATTTTGTGACGAAAAATCTCATGGGTGCTGAGGTGGAATATGTATGGCATAAAGACAATGTTCTTAAAGATCCAGATTGTGTTATCATACCTGGCGGATTTTCTTATGGAGATTATCTTCGAGCGGGAGCGATCGCAAAATTCAGTCCTATTATGAAAGAAGTTATCTCCTTTGCCAAAAATGGTGGATTGGTCATTGGTATTTGCAATGGCTTTCAGGTTCTAACAGAAACAAAACTGCTTCCTGGTACGCTCTTGCAAAATAAGTCATTGCTCTTCATCTGTAAGCATCAATACGTGAAAGTAGTGAACAATACAACTCCTTATACGCATATAATCGAAAAAAATCAGATTCTTGATATACCAATCGCTCATAATGAGGGAAATTTCTTCATTGATGATGAGGGATTGAAAGCGCTGCAGGATAATAAGCAGATCGTTTTTCAATACTGTGATAAAGAAGGGCATATTGATGACAGCACAAATCCGAACGGTTCTTTGCTTAACATCGCAGGTATTGTGAATAAACAAGGGAATATTCTCGGTATGATGCCGCACCCTGAGCGGAGCTCTGATCCTATCTGCGGCTCAAAAGATGGACAACAGATATTCCTTTCTATAAAGAAGTTTGTCGAGAAATGACGTTATTACATTCTCTTTTGAACCTTTTCTTTCCTCCTCATTGTTTTTCCTGTAATGAACGAATTAATGATTCTGCAATTCTCTGCGAGAAATGCTCTAATGAACTTGTCGGTTTAAAAGAAAACTCATGTGTGTTTTGTAACAAGAATACCGTGAACAGCTTCATTTGCGAAGAATGCAAACAGGAATATCCCTTTGATGAAGTTGTAAGCGTATATACTTTCAACCTTCCATTGCAAAGAATGATCCATAATTTCAAATATAATGAATTCAAAAAGATCGGTACTTTTCTTGGATATAAACTTGCCGAAATAATTTCAACCTACTCATTTATTTCCAACACTGATTATATCATCCCGGTTCCGCTTCATAAAACAAAGAAAAGATTTCGTGGATTCAATCAATCTGAAATAATTGCTAAAGCCCTATCAACGAAGTTGGATATCCCAATTCTAAAGAATGTGCTAAAAAGAAAAAAATTTACACAAACACAAACAAAGTTAAAAAAACACGAACGCGAAAAAAACGTTGCTAATGCATTTCAGGTAAAAAATTTTGGTGCTATTGAGAATAAATCTTTATTATTAGTTGATGATGTTTTAACAACTGGATCAACAATGAAATCAATCGCACTTTTATTAAAGGAGAATCTTGCGAAGCATATTTACGTATGCACATTGGCGAGAGCATAAAGCATGATAGATGTAATTGTAGAAGTTTCGAAAGACGATGCTCATGAATTAATGGATAGGACTGCTAAGTTCATTGCTGAAAGAAGAATGGGTTCTGCTGCGATTTTGTTGATAGAATCACTAAAGCCATTGAACTTTATTGCAAGCCAGGTCCTTTATATGATCGCTCCTTTTGCAGAGCTGATTTTTAAGCACAAAGAGTATCAAAAGTTTGCTTGTTCTCTGGAAGATGATGAAAATGTGAAATATCTTCTTAACAAGATTGACGAAAAAGATGCTGAGTTTCATAAGAAGTTGAAAGCTGAAAAGAAAAAGGCAAAAGAATTGAAGAAAAAGAAAAAAGAATTAAAAAATAAAGTGAAATAAATCGGAGGAAATATGGCAAAAGAGTTAGGTTCAATATTGGCTACTGACTGTGGTAGTACAACGACGAAAGCCATATTAATTAAAAAGGTTGAAGATGAGTATCGTCTGGTCGTGCGAGGGGAAGCTCCTACAACTGTTGAAGCACCCTTTGATGATGTGACAAAAGGTGTGTTGAATGCTGTTGAAGAGGTTGAAGATCTCGTACATATTCGAGGAGAAAAAGACAGATATATCATCAAGGATGAAACAATTGAAGTACCTCAAGATGGCGAAAAAGGTGTTGATGCTTATGTGTCAACCAGTAGTGCCGGTGGTGGACTTCAAATGATGGTCGCCGGTGTGGTGAAAAGTATGACCGGAGAAAGTGCAGAGCGTGCTGCTCTCGGTGCAGGCGCTATCGTGATGGATGTGCTTGCAAGCAACGACAAACGTCTTCCGCACCAAAGGATCGAAAGGATACGACACCTTCGTCCTGATATGATACTCCTGTCCGGAGGAATAGATGGGGGAACGACCAAGCATGTGGTTGAACTTGCAGAGATAATTGCTGCGGCAGATCCCAAACCGCGTCTCGGTTCGGAATATAAGCTGCCAGTCATTTATGCAGGTAATATAGAAGCACGTGAAGCTGTTAAAAAGACATTGGGCGATAAAGTTGATCTTATCATAACAGATAACATTCGTCCTGTGCTTGAAAGAGAAAATCTTGGACCGGCACGTGATAAGATCCACGATCTCTTTATGGAGCATGTGATGGCGCAAGCACCAGGTTACAAGAAGCTTATGGCCTGGGCAAGGGCTGAAACAGAAGATGGTAAAATTGAAGAAGTGCCCATCATGCCTACACCCGCCGCTGTCGGAAATATCATGCAGACAATTGCACGCCTTGAAAATATCGAAGTTGTGGGTGTGGATATCGGCGGAGCAACAACTGACATATTCTCAGTCTTTACAGAAGATCGGGTGTTCAACAGAACAGTAAGCGCTAATCTGGGAATGAGTTACAGTATTTCTAACGTACTTGCTTCGACAGGTATCAAAAACATTTTGCGTTGGGTTCCCTTTGATATTCCGGAAACTCAACTACGCAATATGATCAAGAATAAGATGATCAGACCTACTACAATCCCCTTCCTTGCTGAAGAATTAATGCTTGAACAAGCGATCGCAAAAGAGGCGCTTCGCCTTGCCTTCGAACAGCATAAAGAATTTGCTGTCACCCTCAAAGGAACTCAAAGAGAAAGAGAAATTTCAGAAGCATTCTCCCAATCAACATCAGGTGAAACCATTGTAAATATGATAACTCTCGATATATTGGTTGGTAGTGGTGGTGTGCTTTCTCATGCTCCTCGCAGAAATCAGGCTGCAATGATGCTGATCGATGCATTTCTTCCTGAAGGTATCACTCGCCTTGCTGTTGATAGTATCTTCATGATGCCCCAGCTTGGTGTTCTGTCAACGATCTGTGAAAAGGCAGCAACAGAAGTTTTTGAAAAAGACTGTCTTATTCATCTTGGAACATGTATTGCACCAAAAGGAAAATATAAAAAAGGTAAAACTGCACTTAGTGCGAAGATCGAATTGCCAAATGGAAAGATATTCGAAGAGAATATACCATTTGGAGAGATGATCAAATTGGATCTTGGTGTTGATGAGAAAGCAAAAGCGACTTTGAAACCTATGAGTGGACTCGATCTTGGTATGGGTAAGAATAATGAAATTGAGACTACGATCTCTGGCGGAGTTGTTGGTATTATTATTGATACACGTGGAAGAGTACCTTATTTCGATGAGAAATTGAACAAAGAAACAATGACTGCTCATATTCCAGAAGATAATGCAGCACGTGTACAATCGTTGAAAAAGTGGATGAAGGCACTGGAAGTCTATCCCGAAGAATGGTTATCATAGGAGATTCACATGGCACAAATATATACTCCCGGATTAACAATAACAAAAAGCATCATACTGAGAAAAGACAGAATTCTTCCTCTCAAAGGTGAAGTTGTCGTAAAAGTAGGAGATAGAGTCACCGCAGATGATAATGTCGCGAAAACAGACTTGCCGGGTGACGTTATACCAGTTAATATTGCAAATAAACTCGGTATCCCGCCATCTGATGTTCTGTCTAAAATGCAGAAAAAAGAAGGTGAAACGATCAAAAAAGATGAACCTCTTGCGATGAGCCAGAGTTTCTTCGGTGTGTTCAAAAATACAGTGAAATCACCAATAACCGGCACAGTCGAGAATATCTCAAGCATTACAGGACAGGTTCTTCTTCGTGAGCCACCAGTTCCAATAACCGTGAAAGCTTTTATTGACGGTGTGGTCAGCAAAGTATATGAAAATGAAGGTGTTGAGATCGAGAATAAATCTGCTTATATACAGGGAATTTTCGGAATTGGGGATGAAATAACCGGTGAAATAAAAGTACTTGTTGATGCTCCAGATGCTGAACTTATGCCTGAGCAAATCGATAATTCATGCAAAGATAAGATCATTGTTGGTGGCAATATTGTACGTTTACCTGCGATCAAAAAGGCAATACAGGTCAACGCAAAAGGTATTGTTATAGGCGGTATCGACGACCAGGATCTTAAGGATCTGCTTGGTTATGATATCGGTGTTGCAATTACAGGACATGAAGAGATCGGTTTGACAATCGTACTCACAGAAGGATTCGGTCCGATCAAAATGGCTGCAAAAACCTTTGAAATATTGAAAGAATTTGAGGGCTATAAGGCATCCATGCACGGTAAAACACAGATCCGAGCCGGCGTGATGAGACCAGAAATTATCATTCCAATTCCCTTTAAAAAAGAAGAACTCAAAGCAGGGAAGAAGCAGATACACGGATTGCAAATAGGAAGCACTATACGAATTATCCGAGAACCTCATTTCGGAGATATCTGCAAAGTTACAGCACTTCCCGAAGAGCTTGTAGTTGTTGAATCCGAAACCAAAGTGCGAGTATTAAAAGCAAAAATGGAAGATGGAATTGAGGTTACTGTACCTCGAGCAAATGTCGAAGCGATTGAAGATTAATTCAGAATAGTATATAATATTAAAGGGCACCGATGAGTGCTCTTTTTTTTTATTTGAGTTGATATTTTACATAATTTACTTGACTCGGTTTATATTTATATCAATTGGGGTATCATGAGTACTCAAAATAGAAAAAATTAAACTATTTAATAACGCACTGGGAAAAGGGTGTGATTTAAAATTAGGCACTTTAAAAATAAAACTTACCAACAAGTTGTCGTGAAATTATCAAGACTGTTTTCCTCTCTCCAGTGTCATTCCCACGAAGCTTGTCCGCCAGCTGATGGAGTGGGAATCCAGAAAAAATATTTATTTAGCAGATGCAAATATGTGGATGAATAAAACAAATACTGGATTCCCGTTTTCACGGGAATGACATCCTGTTTTGTTTTTTTGGGGTAGCCAACTTATCAGACTGGACTTCACACGTCAAAGGTGGGTGGAGTTCAGAATGCACAACCACACAACCCGAATCAAAGCTTTTTCTCAACTCGAACTTCCCATTTGTTCTGAACTGTCAACTAGAGGATCAAGTCCAGTCCAACCGACTTCAATTTATTTAAAGGCACTATCTTCTTTTATGAAATTTCTTTCTTGGTGCCCTCTGCCTGATTGCTGCGCCGTTTTATCACGCTGTATCGCAGCAAAAGCGGAAGTTTTACGAAGGCGAGCCAAGGTGTCCTGTCGGGGCGTAGCGTAGCGAAGACTGAGGTAGAACGGAGACGGAGCTGTCTCTGCGTAATAAAATGAAGACGGATTAGCCACAAAATTAGACAAAAGTTATTTTTGTTACTTTTCATATTAATAGGTAATATTTTTTTCGTGTGCTTTTGTGTGTTTTCGTGGCTCATACCTGTAACGGCGCAATGAAATGAAGACGGATGGAGAGTTCTTTTTGGGTTCGGTTTACCCTGTTGGAATACTTATCCTACGGGGTTTATACGAGTTATGTGAAAAATTCTAAAACTCTGTTCCGCTCGAAAAATTGAAATTGCTGATCTTCATGGCAGGAACTAGGAAACCACCGCCAAAGAACGCGCCTGCGATCTCAGCACTATCTCCGATCTCTTCGATATTAGAGAAAATATTGATAACACTGTCAGTATAACGCATATTCTTCAGAGGTTTAGTTATTTTGCCATTCTCTACCATAAAGAATCCATCACGCGTCATACCTGTAATAAGCAACGAAATGGGATCAATAATATTTGAATAGTGGAAGTGAGTGACCAGAACTCCCTTTTTAGTACTTTTTATCATTTTCTCAACTGAACTTTTTCCAGTTTCAAACCTGAGTGCAAAAGGATACGCTGCTTGCCCGGGTAAAGGAATTGCATGTCCGTTATTATCAACACCTGCCTTTTGGGCGATCCATCTGTTGGTTGCAAAGGTTTTCGGAATACCTTTCTCAACAAGTGTCATGGGTTTCACCGGCATTCCTTCAAAATCGAAGGGCTGGGAACCGATAATGGGGTTATATGGATCTTCAAAAATATTGAGTTTATCAGAAAATATTTTCTTATTCAATCCATCTTTCAGGAAGGTAGTGCCTTCAATATAATCCATGCCGTTAAATCCTTTCCAAAGAAGGAAAAGCACAAATTCTGCTACTGCTGCAGGTTCCATAATAACGGTATATTTACCCGGCTTCAAACCTTCAGGATACTTACTCTTCAGCGCCTTTTCGATAGCGATATTGGCTGCTTTTTCGATATCGATCTTGCGTACGTCTTTTTTGATGATCTCATGCCAGCCCGATGCAGCTCCTTTCATCGCGGTAATACTGAACTCTGCATTTGTAGAGATATCGTAAGCAAAGAGCCCTTTACAGTTTGCCAGCGCAATCTCAGAAGTGGAATTGGAGAATATTCCAGCTCCTTCAAGATTATTTTTTTTACAAATATTTACTGCCTTTGTGATAGCTTCTGCACGCTGCTGAGGAGAGAATGCATCGGTTGCCTTGCAGAAATTATCAACCTTTTGATATTCCTGTTGCACCGGAAGCGGAAGTAGTTTTTCATTATCCTTCTGCATTTTCGTAGCATCAATTGCTGCTTGAAGTGTTTGTTTAAGAGATTCATCATCCAATTTATTTGTGGTGGCAGTTGCAGTTTTTTTGCCCATTATAGTGCGCACTCTGATATAATATGATGTATCGCTCACATTTTGATGTATATAATTATCCGCATATCGTGTAAGAGCGCTTTTACTATTGAAAATCAGAACCTCTGTTTCGACTTCCTTCGAAAGAGAACAAATTTTCTGTGCAAGCTCACGAATTTCTGCTTTGCTTTTCTGGCTCATATAAACTCCTGAAATATTTTATCATTTGCTTTTTCGTAACTGCTTATGATTGTGTCAAGACTTTCATCTCTCACAACGATTTTGTTGACATAGAGTATAACGGCACAGATAAGTATTCAAGATTATACGAAAAGAGGTTCAAATGCCAGTAACTGTTGTATTAGGAGCATTGTGGGGTGATGAAGCAAAAGCTAAGATCGTAGATGCACTTGCTGAAAAGATGGATGCAATTGTACGATTTCAGGGTGGATGCAATGCGGGTCATACTGTGGTACATGGTGATACAACATATAAATTCCACATTATCCCGGTTGGTATCCTTGATCCAAGTATGATATGCATTATAGGAAACGGTGTGGTCGTCAATCTTGAAAGATTGTTGCAAGAAATCGAGGAGATTGAATCCAAAAGTATTCATCTTTCGGACAGATTTTTCATTAGCTCTCAAGCTCATATTACACTTTCTATACAAACTTATCTCGACGAACTCGGTGAGAAATTGAGCGGCAAACAGGCAATTGGAACTACAAAATCGGGTATTGGACCTACCTATTCCGACAAAGCCGCACGTCTGGGACTTCGCATGGGTGACCTGATCGATAAAGAATATCTCGAATACAGACTATCAAATCTGATCAATAATAAACGAGACTTGCTTGGCTCGTGGCTCGAAAACATTAGTTTTGATGACTCAGTTGAAATGCTCTACGATATTGGAATTCAGCTTAAACCCTTTATCAGTAACACTCCTTGTATGATCAACAAACTTATTAAAGAAAATAAGAATATTCTTTTTGAAGGAGCGCAGGGCACACTTCTCGATATTGATTTCGGCACCTATCCTTACGTAACATCATCGAATACAACAATTGGCGCTGCGTTGACAGGTGCGGGTATAAATCCGAGAAATATTGATAGAATAATCGGTGTTATGAAGGCATATTTCACCCGCGTTGGCAACGGACCTTTCCCTACAGAATTACATGATGAGATAGGTGATTATATACGCGAAAAGGGACATGAATACGGCACCACAACCGGACGTCCCCGCAGATGCGGTTGGTTCGATGTGGTTACAGCAAGGTTTTCTGCAATGCTTAATGGTTTCGACGAGATCGCACTCACATTACTGGATGTCTATTCCGGATTGGATACGATCGAGATATGCACAGGTTATACATTAGATGGTCTGGAACTAGAAGAATATCCAGTTGAAACACGGATTCTGAAAAATGTTCAACCATCATATATATCTCTTCCCGGATGGAAAGAGGATATTACTTCCGTGAAAAAATTTGAGGATCTTCCGGAAAACGCTCAAACTTTTGTTCATACTATTGAAAAACTTCTCGGTATTCCGATAAAGATCATTTCTGTGGGTGCTAAGCGCATCCAAACTATATATAGATAAGAATCTGTATGAGTATTCTTTGCCAGAATATATTCTTTGCCTATGCAAATAGAAAGCCCGATTCCTTGATCTTCGAGAATTTCAATTTCGAACTGAGTAATGATGAAACAAAATGTCTATATGGTGGCACTGGCTCCGGAAAGACGACACTGTTCAGTCTGCTTTTTGGTGAATTAAAGACCAGAAAAGGGAATATTCTTATAGACAATATTCCTCTTCAGAAAGAAAAAACCCTCTTCAAGAAAGTTGCATTTCTGTTTCAAGAGCCGGAAAAGCAGTTTGTTTTTCCATCAATACAAGATGAATATAATTTTTTAACATTACAGCAGAATGACATTGCTATCACTCAAAATATCAAAGAGTTATGCGAAATATTTAATGTAAAGATTGAATACTTTTTTGACAGAAATATTTATGAATTATCACTTGGTGAACTCCGCTTGCTACAAATTATTTTTTCCTTTTCTGCTGCAACTGAATATCTGATTCTGGACGAGCCGGCAGACCATCTTGAGAATGCACATCGTTTAAAATTATTCGATCTAATCAAATCAACTAAAAATCGAGGAATACTAATTTTGACCAAGTATCATGAACTTTATAAAACTGTTGCTGATAAGAGTATTCCAATTAATGCAAGGTACGAATGAGGTCTTTATGAAAAAAATTGTTTTGTTAATTTCAATTATATTTTTAAGTTCAGCACTTAACGCAGGTGCCCAGGAAGAGTTCGACTTCGCTAAAAAAATGTATGATGATACACTGTATGAGGAAGCGATAGGTAAATTTCAGGATATTATTCAGAAATATCCTGCTTCGTCGCTTGCAGAAGAAGCACAATTCTATCTTGGCAATTCATATATGGAAATCGAGCAATATGTGAACGCTTCCTTTGCATATAAGCGTCTTCTTGAGGACCATCCGCAGACAACGCTCTATCCTCAGACTGTTTTCAAACTTGCTGAAAGTCTTTTTGAAAGTAAGAATTATTTCGAGGCATCACAATATTATCAGGATTTGATCTATAATTTCCCTCAAAGTCCGTACGCATTGCAGTCACTCAATAAGATCATCACAGCTTTGAGGAACGCAGGTATGTATAATGAAGCCATTCTTGTTTCAATGGACATCATTGAGAGTTTTACAGGAAAAGCTCAGATTCCAGGAATCCTGCTCTCACTTGCTTCGGTATATAAGCTTCACAATATGCCTGCTGAGTATGAACAAACCCTTCTGAAAATTGTTGATAATTATCTTCAATCCGATGAGAAGTGGGAGGCAATACAGGAATTATCTCAATATTATTATGATAATGAATTACCTGACCAAGCGCTTCAATTACTGCAAAATGGACTTACGGAAACCATTCCGCGCCAATATGAGCAATCTCTGCTTCTGCTTTATGCAGAACTCCTCGAACGAAGCGGTGACAAGCAAAGATCATTGGAACAATATAAAAAATTTTATCGAAAGTTCGATACTTATACACAGCGGGATAGGATGGCTGACAGGATCGCATCTCTTGAATTTGCACTTGAAGAATATAGAAATACAATACTTACATGCAATGAATTTCAGCAAAATTTCCCTGCAAGCGAATACATAGCACATATCCAGTATATGCTTGCATATGCTCAATTTCAGCTACAAAATTATACTCAATCAATAAATATCTTTAACGGAATAGACATGGAAAAAGCTTCTTTTGAGATTCAGAAAGATATTCAGCAATTGCGTGCACGTGTTTATATTCAGCAAAAGGAATATGAACTAGCGATCTCTACCTATCTTAATATTATAAAAAATTATCCTCATATTACTGCGGTGGATTCCATTTATTTTGATATTGGACAGCTCTATCAAGAGAATCTGAAAGATCATTCTGCTGCGATAAATTATTATAGTATTATCGTAACAACCTATCCTGAAAGCGATTTGCGAGGACAGGCATTTCTAAATCTCGCATTCTGCAGCGAACAGCTCTATCAATATGATGCAGCATTACAATACTATAAAAAGGCGATTTCTACCCATTCTCTCACTTCTGAAAAACGTGATGAGATATCGGATAAACTGGATTACATTGGGCATTTTATGGCAAAAAATGAGAGCTTAGCGCTTGAAAATATGCTTGAAACTTTTGCACAATTTGTCCGATACAATGATTATATCGAAACCATTCATTCTATTGCTGAAATCTATTGCAATGATTTGAAGGACTATCAAAAAGCCCTTGAACTGCTTGAAAGTGATCCTCTCTTTGAAAGAGAGCCCAAACTGCTTCTCCTCAAAGGTGAACTTTATCTCACTCTTGCTGAAAAATATACTTATGAGAAAAATGAACAGGCAGAATCTCTTTACACTCAAGCTCAGCAGATTTTCGAGACTATCGTTTCTGATTATATAGATATTCCTGAAAAAGCTTATGCGGAATTCCATCTGATCTCACTGAAAGTAAGAAAATACGAGCCCGGAACCGATCTCTATATCACGAGCTTAAGACAATTAACTCTCAACTTCATCGATACTTATAATACATTTCCTTATGTTGGAGAGGTTTATTTTAAGCTTGGCAAGGCGCTCATAGAATCTGGAAAATCTGAAGAACAGACGATCATGTACCTGCAAAAAGCTGCGACTCTTTCACAAAATGCCGATATCAGAAATGAAGCATATCGCTATCTTGGAGATATGTACTTGAAAAATGAGGGCTACATAGCTGCACGCAATCAATATCAGAAAATCAACGAACAGACCATCTATGCCGATCCTGAACTACTTTACAATGTTGGATATGTTTATTTTCAGCTTAAATCTTATTCACAGAGTGTGATCTATTTCGATTATTATGTGCAGAATTATACTGCTCAGGAAAAATATATTGAGGCATTGAATCTACTTGCATCCATTTATGTAACTTTGAATGAGCCGATTAAGGCAATAAATTACTATGCTATTCTTGCAGAAAAAGCTCCAAATGATGGACTTATTCGCACACTTCGGAATCTCTATATTGATCAAAGTCAGTTTGATGAAGCCATTGAAATTTCGATAAAAATTGATACACTTACCAATAATGACAGGCGGATACTTGCAGGAATTTATGAAGTTCAAGGCAATCTGAGTTATGCAATTCTGCAATATGGACGCATCATCAGCGAGGTCACAGCAGAAGATACGATGCTGATCGACACGCAACACCTTGCAAAACTTCACATGCTTGTAGGAGATATGAACAGCGCACTCACCAACTATACAAAGATATACAATCTAACAGAAAGTTACAAAAATCCTTTCGAAAGTTTTCCTTGTCTGAACTGGTCTGAAATTGCTGAAAACACTATAGTTGCCAATTACAAACTGAAGAATCGCTCTCAGGCAGAAACCTTTGAGAAATACTACAAGTCAGTTATAAAAAATAATGCTGAGATCGAAGCCCACATTGCGATTGAAAGAGGAATTTATTATGCACAGCTTGATCAGAAAAAAGCAAGGAAATTATTTGAGGAAGTGATCGAGGATCATAGTTCTACAGAATATGCTGATGATGCCTATCTAGAGCTTGCGATCATGGAACTTGAGAATAAAGAATTCGAAAATGCAGAGACCTATCTTACCACACTGCTCGATAAATTTCCTGATTCCGATCTCACAAATAATGTGTATCTCAAGCTGGGCTCGATGAATTTCAGCGAGGGGAATTATCAAGATGCGCTTGAGTATTATCAGAAAGTAATTCAGCGTGATAAGGAAGGGACTTATGCAATGCAGGCGATTGAAAATTTTGCTCTGACCTGCAAAACAATGGGCGAGTGGATGCTTGCGATAGAAGCTTATCAAATGCTTATCGAACGATTCGGTTCACCTGAAATGACACCTCAAACAATATTTGAGATTTCCTATTGCTACTATATGGACAAGGAATACAGGAAAGCGATCCAACTTTTCAAAACCATACAGGATAAATTCACAGACAGTGAGGTAAAAGCTGAGATCATTTACTGGATAGGGGAATCTTATTACGGGATGAAAGAATATGATCAGGCAATTGAAGCGCTTCTCAAGATCGTGTATGATTACAGCTATCTGGATCAGTGGTATGTGAATGCCAATATCAAGATCGCCATAGTTTATGAAAAGCTTCAGAAATTCGACAAAGCCCGTCTGTTCTACAAAAATGTCATTGAACGCTACGGTACAAACTCCAATTGGGGGGCAGAGGCAAAAAAATTGCTGGACTCACTTCCATAATCTTTTTCAAAAATGTACCCTAAACTATGAAAAATCTGAAGCTGATAATCTCCTATCTAAAGCAATATAAGAAGAGCATTGCCATTGGTGTGCTCTGCCTGATAACTGTTGACGCCATTCAGATGATCGT